>Ga0209502_10001999_pt1 | contig 17585 bp, 35 predicted proteins | sample ArcticOcean_MG_C_10_FD_187442 | JGI IMG/M metagenome (GOLD analysis project Ga0209502, IMG submission 187442) | Marine microbial communities from western Arctic Ocean - ArcticOcean_MG_CB11_90 (SPAdes) (version 2) | ecosystem: Environmental > Aquatic > Marine > Oceanic | place: Arctic Ocean...
TGCACCGATAGCCGGTAGTTGTGCATCACCAAATGCTGTAGTTTTTTCCTCTAATCCAGGAGATACTACCGGTTGAGTCAACATATCAATTAACATATTCTTTTGTTGATCTTCATTTGATAAATAAGTTGATGGATCATCATTTCTAAATTCTTTAACAAGTCCTGCGGCTGCGGCACCGGCTGCAGCGAACGCTCCAAACCTTCCACCTTTTTTGGCAACAGATAAAAATTTACTTGCGAAGTTTTTAATTTTATTAATAGGTCCTGAGGTCTCTTCAATCGAAGCAACTTTTTTCATAAACCCTTCTGGATCTCTATTTAATTTTATATCAACACATTTAGAAGTGCTTCCCCCTTCTACCATATTAATTCTTCCGCCCTCTGCTCTATTAATAGTACAACCAACAGCAGCTTCTACTAATCTCCGACTAACCTTAGGTTGATTATTTAAATTTTTATAGAAATCTTTAACAAAATTAGATTGCGCATCTAATTCAGGAATCAATTTAGGTGCTCCTTTTTGTAATTCATCAAGTAGGCCCATTCTTTCAACTTGTTTAGAAATAATAGGATTAAGAGCGTCCCCAATAAATTTATTATCTGCGCCTTTAATAATTGCTCCCGTGCCTTTTAAATTTTTTTCTACATCTGCTACAAGAGTAGGATCATAATTAGTATCTATTAATGTATTTACAATTTTATTTTTAAGAGATGTATTAAAATAATTAGAAACCAACGTTTTGTTAAGCATAGTCTCGGACAATGCAGCGTCACCTTTATTAACATTTTTAAATGAAGAAGTGTTTCCAGATATTTGTTTAATTGTTTTTGCATGATCAATATCAGGCATCATGTTTCTTAATAAATTATCTGCAGAGAAATCAGCTGCATATAAATTTCTTTGAAAAAAATTTTTACCATCAAAGTCTAAACTTATTTGACGCTTTAACATTTTATTGTTATCTAAAAAATCAAGTAGTTGTGTTTTAACTAACTCTGGACTTGTCTGTAGTCTGGAACCAAAGTTATCTTTTAAAATTTTTCTTAAAGTTTCTGCTGTTTTTCTTAGTCTATTAAAATCTGCATTTCCCCCAAATTGATTAAATTCTTTAGATGCTTTTGAGTATCTAACAATTTCAGTTCTAAGATCTCTTGCTACATTGGGCGCAATTTTTCCAATTTGAGATAACTTTTCAAAATCAATATTTTTTATATTAAATGCATTAGGTTCATTACGATAGTTTTTTATTGGGTTAGTTAATATAACACCTGCTTCTTCTAAAGTTTTTTTAAAACGTTTACTTACTTCTATTTCTTTAAGACGTAGGTTGGGTGTAGGTGTTTTTTCTGCGTTAAGTAAATATTGTATAATAGACGCTTTTTTAAAACCACCTTGTTCTGTTGGTTTTAAAAATTTATATAACTCATCTAATCCAACAAGTCCTTTTCCTTCAAAACTAGCCCAGGACTTGGCTGACTTTCTTAGATTTGGAAAAGTCTGAATTTTTGATCCAGGTGTGTAGTCTCCATAAAGTCTAATTGCTTTATATAATTTCTCGCCTGTATAATTTTTATTAAAAGTAATAGGGTCTTTTTTTTCTGCATTTTTAACAGCTCTACTAAGAAAGTCGTAAAAATTAGTATTTTGATAACTCCCTCCGACTGTCATTTTTCCATTACTTTTATATAAACTTTCTAAGTACCTCCCTAAATCTGTCATTGTTTTAGGGTCGTATTTTGTAACAAATCTTTTTCTCACTACCAGTTTTTTGTCAAGACCAAATTTTGTTATTTGAGATACTAAAGTATTTTGTTTTTTTAGGATACCACCGCCAGTGCCTGAAGTAGGAGACACAGCTGTACGGTAGGTATTATTTTTATCGTTTATTAGTATATCAAAGATATCTTCGAACGTACTACTAGGATTATCATTAATAATCTTTGTTAAGACTTCTTTTGTTAAAGTGATGTCAGCCATTACAGCTCCAGGATTTTAGCTAAACCACCTTTTGAATAGCCGGCTCTGCCGCCTTTTGCTGCATCGAATTTTTTAGGTGAGTAGTTCATTAACTCTGCTCTTTGTGCCATGTCTGTATCCATATATTTCTGTAAAGCTAGTTTCTGTTGGTCGCTTGGTAGTTGAGCAATTCTTATTGCTTCCTCTCTTGGAATATTTAATTCACTAACAGCTTTGTCAACATTTAATTGGAAACGAGGTGTTACTCTTTTATTGTTTAAACTACTTTTAATCATGTCATCACTCATACTAGGAAATTGTCCTCTTACTTCAAATTCTTCATCCGACATATTTTTTGCCATCTTCATACCCTCTTTTTCTGTAGGAAGTTTTCTTCCATCTAATCCATCATATTTAGAAGCATCAGCTAAAACTGCATCTTTATTTAACTTACCATTTTCGTCAAATAAAGGACGTTCCATTTTTCCTGCTTTAATTTTCATTGCTGCTCTAGTTCCTGTCTCACTTACAGCTAGTCCATAAAGTTCTGATCTTAAAGCATCATCTAAATCATCGGCTAACATATTTTTAAATAGTTTTGGATTGTTTTCTACTAAAGCTTCTACTACCATTTCAGCATCATACTTATAGTCATCTGTTGGAAAAATATCATCTGCTGCTTTCTTAATCATTTTATTACTAATCTTTTTTAACAACTTAGATGAGCCACCAAATCTTAAACCTTGTCTAGTATCTAATCCAGCAATACCACCATCAGCTAGTTCTTCCATGAACTTTGCAGTCAAAGGATCAAACTCAGGTTCATCGGGTTTAAAACCTTTAGCATCTTCTACGTTGTCCATAACTCTTCTTGTAAATATTGAAATCTCTTCAGCTGTTCCACCGTTAGGAACCATCTCTGCAATTCTTGGTCCAAAATATTTTTGTACTAGAACAATAGGGTCACCCATTACTCCACCACCGCCTTCCATAACAAACTTCATATCTTCTGCTGACATAACGTCTGTTAATGTACTTGATGGATAGTCGTCTCCAACTTTTAAACTGTTGACTAAAAATTCTCTGGATGCTGCACGTTTTCCTGGAAGATCTACTTTAGGAATAGTTTCCATTATCGCTGTTGCGCTACCTGTCTCTAACGGTGCCGGAGCTCTACCTCTTATCTCGCTAAACTTATCTAAAAATTGATTGCCGGATACGGGAGTATTATCAAAAGGGTTTCCCACTTTTGCAGAAGCTAAAATACCTTCAGCATCAACTTGATTAATATCACTAGCTGCTTCAGTTGCTTGTCGTTCCCCGAGCCCTGATTTAGCTCTTAATGAATCTATGCCACCAGTACCCATCTCAACAACATTAGTTGGGTTCAATGATTCTTTCATTGTTAGTAAATTTTTTTCTAATTGTTCTAGTTGAAAACCATTTAACTTATTGCCTGAAGCATAACCTATAGAAGCCTCAATATCTGGTAAAACTTTTTGAGTACCAATAGCTAAAAATGATTCTGGGTTGATATCTTTTTGAAATAGCATTCCATCCTTGGGCCCTGATCCCAGGAAATTAACATTAGATTTAGTACCAATACTATTAGATATGTTAGCACCTAGTTCTTTTCCTAGTTGAATGATTCTGCTTAGTATTCTTGGATCAGCCATAGTATTTTATTTCCCCTTTAACCAACGGTTCATCTTTGTAATCTTCAGGGTGACGAACCATACCGCCCTGTCTAATTCTCATAATGGCTTGTGTCGTACTATCCACATAGTCATCATGCTCTCCATACGGGAAAGCTGCACATTCTTCCACGACCTCTTGTGCAAAGTGTTCATGCATAGGAGCCCATATCTTGCCACTCTCAAAAAGAGGGGCTACAGAATTTACTCTTACATGCTTATCATTTCCTCGGCTAGGAGTAAAGTTAATTACTGGGATATCCATAGCTCTAAGTTCGTGGGTCAGAGGTAGTCCTGAAGCCTTAGCTTCTATGATTACCATGTCAGGTTTCCATTGTAAGTATTGTTCGTAAGCCACACGCCGTAGTTCTGGAAATTCATATCGATCTTTGAAAGCATCAAGAAGTATTATATTTTGTCCATCTTCTTCAGTTTCAAATACACCCCAGGTAGTAATAGCTGAGTAATCTGATTTGGTGCCTTTAGTAAATGCTGTATCATAACTTTGAATAATGTAATCTATTGGTGGTGGGCTTTTCTTAGTCCAGTCCTGCCACCAATCTCTTTTGATCAAAGCTCCCTCTTCCCCGGTCGGAGATTGCATGTATTGTGCATTCCAGTTACTAACCGGTATTGATGCTTTAGTCTTAAGTAATTCTTCCGATGTCCAGAATTCAGGCCACACGGGTTTTCCATCGGGGAGCAGGGCCGGTAGTTCTACTACATCCCATTGATCACTTCCTTCCTCAGATTGAGCTTTTAATAATTGTCCGGTTACATCTTTAGTAGACCATCTAGTCATTACAATTACAATAGCACCTCCAGGTTGTAGACGTTGTCTAGGACCTGATGTGTACCAGTTCATGGCTTTCTCAAATGCTTTACCGTCTGCTCTTATATCTTGCTCCTTGTGTGGATCATCGATAATTAGTAGATCAGCACCACGACCTGTGATCGCTCCACCTACACCAGCTGCAAAGTATTCTCCGCCTTTATCTGTTTTCCATTTCCCTGCTGCCTGACTATCTTCTTGTAGTCTAGTTGGAAACAGTTCCTTGTAGTTATCTTGGTCGACCAAGTTCTTAGTCTTACGACCAAAGTCAATAGCTAGATCCGCTGTGTGGGTCGCTTGAATAATTTTTAGTTTTGGATTCTTCCCTATCATCCAAGCAGGGAGCAGGTAACTTGCAAACTCGGACTTAGTGTGTCTAGGTGGCATATTGATAATAAGCCGTTTGATCTTACCTGTAGCTAAGTCATTAAATTTTTTATTAATAATTTTGTGGTGGGAACCTTCAATGAATTCTGGCCAAACATACTTAACAAAACTTAAAAAATTTTCTGTAATATTTGGACGAGCCTCATCTAAGGCAACGCTTCGTTCAAGCTCAAGTAGTTGAGCACTTTCGTCCGGAGTCAATCCCTCCAGATTTTTTAAAATATTTTTTGGCATATCAATAATATGATTTCAAATCTTATACCTTAATCATATGGATTAGTCTATATATGGTATACTTAGGATCCCTATATACTATATGGGGTGTATCGTTATATACAAAGTCTATGCTGTGTTTGGTCTGGTCTGGTACCTCTATCTACTTGGGTGGGCCCGCCAGGGAGGGGGTGGGCCCTCCCTGTATACTCTTAAAAAAATATGGGTAAATAATACTTGACACACTATATGTAGGTGCATGCATTTACTGCATACACCCTACACTAGATACTATCTCTTAGACCAACTGAACTTATGTATGCCTTCGTAATATCCATTATCAACTAAGTATTTATATAAGTTGTTCTTAGTCTTTGGTGCTTTCTTATCATTGATAAAGTTAAGCACAGCTTTTGCAAATGATGTAAAGCCTGTCACTCTTGGATTGCACATCAACATACCCGTACATACTTGGTTCTCTAATGCGTGTAGTAATTGTTCCTGTTGGAACGTGTAGCCTGTTGGCATTACTGTGTCAGATATTTTTGCTAGGTTCATATTATTTCTTTCTGTTAAGTTAAACATACTGGGATATTATAAGATACCCCAAGTATGTCAACCCACTAAATTAAATTAGTTCATAGTCTTTTTCCCCTTGTTCCATGACCTTGATAAATGGGTCTTTACTTTCCTTGTCCTCGGTCATTTGAAATCTACCAAGTATATTATTGATACGACCCAAAGACTTCTCCATGGTTGTTATTCTATCTTCAAGATATTTAATCTTAACTTTCATTAGTTGCTCTTGTGTCATTGCTCACACTCCCTTGTTGCTCTGGTTATTGTATTAACTTCATGGTATCTTTGTTGAGTATCTTGATTATCATACCAATCACGATTGAATTGAACTGACCACGCTTGGTCTTCTGTCAATACTATTGGTTGCTCTACTCTACCAAAATGATTGATTGCATTATCTCCATGAGTGTTGAACCAATCGGTCTGACAATTTAAAGAACAGAAATTTCCGTTGCCATAATAAAAAGAAGTTCTCTTTCTTGTTTCATTTCTTTTATTATCCTTGACACCTTTTTTTCTGTCCTTGGTGTCATATGTATGACACCTAGTACCTTGGCAATATTTCATTAATACCTCACCGTCCAAGAACCTTTTGCAGTTCTATAACCTTGTGCGTCCATATCAAAATAAGTCATCATATGGTTGCCAACTTTACTTGTGAAGTATTTGCATTTCTCTGTCCAAGTTCCTTTCCTTGTGATTGTCTTTCCGTCTTTAACTGAGAAATAAGTAATCATAAATTGTTTATGTAAAATCATATTACCAACCCCCTTTCACATCATCACTACTTCTTAGCTTTAGTTTATCTTGTTCCTTTTTTAGTCTGTTAACTTCTTTCTGGTTTTTATTAACCATTTCAATCAACTGAGTTGATTGAGCCACTAGTACACTAATAACATCAGATATTCTGATTTGTTTGTTTAAGTTTTCTAACTTTGTTAATTGGTTTTTTGTTTGCATTTTATTGCTTTCTGTTAATTGTTAATATGGGATAATTATAACATTATCCCACATTGAATACAAGAAGATAATTAATTAATTATCGCTTGTGATTGTTGCATTTTAGCTAGTGCTATTTTTTCCTCTCTGGTTTGCTTGACCTTGTTTTTCATTGCCTTAATTCTTTCAGCAAGATTTTTTGGATTAAAGATTGTTAGCCCCATACTATCAGTTCTAATAATCTCACTATCTTGAATAGTTAAACCAAGTTCTGTTGCAAGTTCCAAAGCCTCATCTAGATATTTATATCCTTTAAGCCCTAATTTGATTTCACTCATTTGATTTTGAATACTCTCTACCCAATTTTCATGTGCGATAACAAATTGTGCTTTTTGGTTTTTCCAAAATAACAAAGTTTCAAAGTTTTCTTTAGTAGTCATTAATTGTCTATCTCTACAATACTCTCTACCAATCAAGTCCATAGAATAATCTTTATCCCACTCGGCTTGGTAGCTTGTATGATTGCTACTACTCTGATGGCCTATTCCAAGATACTTGTCATTAGCCTCGCATATCTTTCTTTGATATGGATTATTGCTATCCTTATCTTTCATCATTATATTTATATCTGGGTTGCAATCTGGTTGTGCTTTTAGTTCATCTCTAAAATAAGCATAAGCAAATTGGTTTCCACTCTGTCTGGAATTGCTACCACTCTGAACACTTCCGTCAACTTTGAAATCAAAGTGTTCCTCAACTTCCATTGGTTGACCTTTAGCCTCAACTACTTCATCTCTGTAATTAAGTTTGTCCTCTTTCCTTGTGTCCATGTAAGCAACATGAAAACAACTGTCTGGTGCTATGGTGTTGACGTTGTCATATTTTTTTTGTAAATGCCAAGCCATGTCAACATCTTCTTGTGGGTAGTTTTCTCTACCTATCTCATACATCAAGTTCCATGTCTTATCTTGTAGAGGTTTTATTTGCTCTCTTAACTGCAAATATTTTTCTTTCTCAATCGTACTTTCTTGGTCAAGTCCAAGTTCTATCCTCTTTGCTATCTTGTTTCTGTATTCTTGATTAAGTCTTATTCTTTTTGTCTGTTCCATGTTTCCTTTATTGTTGGTTAAAATAAAGTTATATTATCTATTGACTTCCTTGTCAATAGGATTATATAAGATATATAACAGAAAGAGGAAATATGAATAATATACTAAAACACATGAGTGAGGAATACGAAGTAGTAAAAAAAATCTTAATTAAACATGATGTATTGCACAAGGATATAGACCAATTAGATGACCCTATTCTTATGCAAGATTTATATATGCATTTTCAAGACCAAATGCCATATGGAACACAGAAAGCAAGAACAGGTGACCCAGATGAATTTATATATGACGCATTAGAAAATTTAGAATTACCATTGGGGGAACAACAATTATAGAATTTGGGGGGGAGATAAGCTAACTGCAAGGTATAGCCTAAAGCCCCCAAACTTAGCCGAGCCCTTATATTCTTGCTCAGAGCCCGAATATATAAAGGCAAGTGATGTGTGAATTAACACAGGGTACTTGACGGCTGAAAAAATTTAAGAATTTGGCTGGGTGTTGTGCCCTATATTGTAGGTCGAGAAGTGAGCGATGCGCCAATGTTCTCTCATATATATTGGAAGAGAATCGCCTACAAAGTCAACACAGCCCTAGGTTGTAAAATCTAGGGTTGTAAAAAAGTAAGATTTGTTAGTACCCTGCGTCCATGTAATGCCTAGCGCTAGCCTCTGTACGAAAACCAATACAGTTCGACTGTGGTGTGGGGAAAACCTCTAGTTGCTACAAGTACTCTGATCAAGAGTAGCAACTAGTGATATGAAATTTTTGCCTTAAAAAAAAGGGTGGGCCCTCCCGGGTTGGGTCCAAGCCTACAAGCCAGGCGGCAAGCTGGCAAGCTTGACAAGGGACCTGGGATATAATAGGATTAAAAAAACAACAGAAAGAGGATAATATGAAAATACAAGACATAATAGAACCAGCAAGACATTTGCCATTTAAAATAATGATCACAGATCCAGCATCAAAGCATGCTATGGAGGATATTAAAAATCCATTCAGTGGTGAGTCCTGCCAGCTGCCTAGATATGCGGTGGCTGTTTATGATACAATTAAAGGCGCTGAGCTGCTGGAGGATGGCGCGACTATGCAAAAAGGATTAACCTGGTTTCAAAAGTATTTTACGGACCAGTACTACGTGCTGTTAGATTAAAAAATTCCTGTCTGTTAGGAACGGGGCCTCCGGGCCCCGAAAAAAAGGGTGGGCCCTCCCCGATGAGCCAAGCCTCAAGCGAAAAAAAATAAAACTATTCTGTCAGGTTGCAAGCTTATAGGGTGGGCCCGCCCGAAAAACTTTTTATATATATACCACCATCCCCAGCCACCGTCCAAGTATATAGGATAATATAAGATACGTCAAGAAGTTTATTTATTTAAATCAGGTTGACAGGTCCAGGGATCTGGGTTATTATGGGATATATTTAATTTAACCGAAAGGAAATATGCGAACAGACAGAAAAAAAGATCTTGATACTTATTACAACGATCACCTGAAATTGCACATCATGAGACGACTCATGCTGGTTGATACATGGTCCGAGATCAAAGGAATCCAGTCCGCGGTATATGAAGCTATGGGCCGGGAAGAACAGGCCGAGCAGCTGGAACAGAAGGCGTTCGAAGCCTGGAAAAATACCAATGAAAAGAAGTAAATACAATTTACTACCTTATTTTATTGACGACGAAAGAAGCCTGGCCACGCGCCAGGCTTACGTCAAAAGTTGTGAGAAGTTTTTTTTAACGCTCAAGCGTACAAGCTCACCAGTTGACAAGCGCGCAAGCTTAAAATATAATAAAAATAGAAAGGATATAATATTATGAAAGTAAAAGACGCGTTAAAAATTACAGACTCATTCACCAAAACGTCCAAGATGCCCGGGCTAAGTTACAGCCTGCCGGCGTGGGCCTGTCAAACAGGGTCCAAGCTCCGACTAGTTCCGACTTCTCCATGCTTCGGCTGTTATGCTTTGAAGGGTAACTATACACGCTACCCAGCAATCAAAGCGGCCCAATACAGGCGACTAGATGCAATTAAAAACCCATTATGGGTGGAGGCGATGGCTACAAAAATAAAACGTCAAAAGTGGTTCAGGTGGCACGATGCCGGAGATCTTCAATCAGTCGAGCACATGGCAAAAATTATAGAAGTATGTAAGTTGACCCCAGGGACCCAGCACTGGTTGCCAACTCAAGAAAGGCAATATTTGCCTAAGCCTGAAGACGTACCAGCTAATCTAATTATAAGACTGTCAGCTGCTAAGGTTGACGGGACCGCTGGCAATGCCTGGTCGCACTCTTCAACTGTTGTGACTGATGGCGCGCCCAGCTGCAGGGCCCCGGACCAGGGCGGCAAGTGTTTAGATTGCCGGGCTTGTTGGGATAAAGACGTCAAGAATGTATCATACGGCAAGCACTAGAAAATTCCCAAATCATGAAAAATTTTGAGAGAGAGAGTACGAGTATAGTCAGGGTGCAAGCTTACAAGCTTTCGAACCAACCCACGCATTCTGCCAGGCCACAAGCTAAGGGTTCAAGCTTCAAGCCAGAGGCCACAAGCTCCAAGATCCTGGAACCAGGGTACAAGCGCACAAGCTCAGGGTCCGGGGCACAAGCAACAAGGACAAATGAATTTTTTGGATGACGTACGAAAAAGGCTATTTGGTGGGGTGAGAAGCGTATTTTGTTAACTAATGTTAACTTCAGCTCAACCAGGAAAAAGTTCCCGCTAGGAGCGTAACCCAATAAGTCAGGAGTACCGAATAAAGCCCTATTTTCAAGCCTTGTCCATTTAATTTTACTTTTATATCTCTTAAGCTCACGCCACAAATCCTTTTCTAATTTCACAAGTTAACCTCTTTAGAGTTTGCCGACGATCTTACCCATCTTCCAAGTGCCATTAAGAGACGTACCTTTAATATTTATTCTGTGCGTGTCTCTATCACCAATCATACGATTCTCCAACAATTGAATTTCAGATACGTCTAATTTAACTCCATTAGGCATTTCAATCTGAACTCTTGCATTCTGAGCTTGTGGTGAGGTAAGAAATTTGTTTAAAACTTGAGCTAATTCTTTTCCTGTCATCTATTGCCTTTGTATAAGATTTTCTGTATATTGCAAGTATGAAACAAGATGTTGTCCAAAAAAAGGCAAGTTATCCAGAAGAGCTAACTGAAATGCAAAGACGATTCTGTGAGTACCTTATTATGAATGAGGGTAGAACTACCAGAAAAGAAGCAGCTATCAAAGCTGGATATGCAGAGAAGTCAGCAGCACAGGAAGCAGCCGGACTGATACAGAACCCAAAGATTCAAAGATATTTACAGACTAGATCAAACGAAGTTAATAGATCATTTACTGTAACTAAAAACAACTATGTCAGAAGACAGCAAGTATTATCTCAGACGCTGGTAGACCAGGGTAAGATTGAGAAGGCATTAGGATTTGAGAACTTAATAGGTAAAGCTACGGGCCAGTTCATGGATATACATATTCATGGTAATCTCAATGATATAACCAAGGCTGAGAAAATAGAAGAGATCAAACGTATTAAAACATTACAAAAAGATAGAATAGAAGCTGCTAAAGAAATAACTGTTGAGCCTGAAGAGGTAGACGAACAAACAGAATTAGAGAAGTTAGGTGAGAAAGTATTAAGGAAACTAAAGAAGACTACTGTAAATTAATCTTCTTAATAGACACAATCACAGACGTAGGAATAATAACTGTACTACCAATGTCTTCCATAGTAGGTTTTTCTTTGCTCTCAATATAATCTCTAAACAATCTAGTAACACCACCTTTTTGACTTAGTAGATAACCTTTAGATACTGCAATAGGTAGTTTTTCTTTTCTTAGTACATCTAATGTACTCCAGCCATCATCGCCTTCGATGTCCAACCAACGGACTTCAACAAATGTATAGGCTTCAATCTTGTTGCCAAGTGTTTTATTTTTAAGTGGTATGATTTTTCTGTGTTTCTTTTTGGGTTTGAGCATATCAACTGTATACTATCTTTTTATTGATTTTTCTATTTGAAAAAAAAACAAATATTGGAAAAATCGTCCCTTAAATCGTTGGTATTACTTGCTTTTGTGTAAAATTGTATCTTTTGTATCCAATTGTATCCTGCTCTAGGATACAAATTTGAGCGATTAAGTGTTGGTACTAAACACTTCTAACTTTTGTACCTTTTGTACCCTGTTTTAAAAAAAAAGAAAAAAGTTTTTTTTATTTTCACACAAAAATAGTATACAATTGTCTAAATATGAAATCACCCGCAGATTTACTCTACTATTTGATCGTTTTTTGTATCCTGGCCCTCTTTTGTTTTGGATACATTTTTATAATATTGGTCACATTTACGCAAGAATGCGTGTTGGTGCTTTACGAACTCACGTCCAGACACCTCAAATTTCTGAAACAGATAATCTTTCGTACACATTAGAATAATTCCAGACTGTATCTTAGTACCGTAAACTTGATTGTGGGCCATAGTATATGCCCCTAGCTGTTCAAAATAATCTTGAATCCACTCTCTACGCTTTGGTTTATTGCTTTGTTTAAAATCTATGATAGCTGGTTGACCTTGATATACTCCAACAACGTCCGTTGCGCCTGCGTACAGGTCCGGGTAGTACAACGTAGTCTCCAAACCCCATAACTCTTCCAGGTCCCCGAGCCCCGACTCTATAATCTTGTTAGCCATAGTCTCAGCTTGTCGCCCCAGTGGTGTCAGGTCCTTGTAGCCTGTTCCATCAAGATAGTGCTCAAGGTACGTGTGCATGGCTGTGCCCCGCGCGGCTGCTCTATCTCTTATCTGATCTGCAACTTTATCGCCCATTTTTAATTTCCAATTAGCAAGTGATGCTTTCTTTTCCGGACTCTGAGTCGCTGATAATATAGTCGTAACACTTGGTAACTTATCGCCATCTATATCATAATGTCTGCCACCATTAATTACAGATCGCATAGACTTAGGGTAGGTGTATAATTTATTAATCTTCATATTTTTTCTTTCTATTATATATTTTTTTACTTTTCACAATTCTTTGGTACCAATTTTTAAGTTGACGAACAAGAGGGTTTCTTTTTTTATTTATTTTCATGTTTTTTAAATTCCATGGCTTATTTTAAGATTACCTGACACTGATACTCTCTCCCCTTCACTTTGAAAATGATTAACACTATGGTTCAAGGAAGCTGGAAAAATAAAAAAATCCCCTACTTCTGGCATAAATGTGTGTTTATTAATAGTGTTTTTCTTATTCTCTAGAGCATGAATAAAATTAATTGCACCAGGTTGTATATTTCCAACAGTATTTTTAACTTCTTGTTTTAATTTTTTTGGGACATCGGTATAAATTACAAATGACAAATCTTCATTGTGAGAATGCAGAGGATTAGATTCAAATTTAGTCATATAGTTAACCCATGAAGTTGTTAATTCTATTTTAGTCCCCATAAGTTTAGATGCATAATCTATATAAGCTTGTGAATAACTATTTAAATAAGGAAAAATTATTGGAAAAAGTTTTTTAGAATCTATTTGATATTCATGTTTTATTAAACCAGCTAATTGTGATCGGTAATCTTTCTTTTTATTTTTTTTACACAAAGTTTTAATTTTTTTTATTTCTTCAGGAAGCAATTTTGTTTTGTATAAAAAAGGTCCCCAGTGGTAAAACTGATATTCTATTCTTTTATTTATTTTCATGTTTTTTATATTCTTTTATTAATTTTTCTGATGGATGCCATACATCAACTGCTGAATGACATTTAGGACAAGATAGATTACTCACAATATCATAATCTTCGTTATCTTCTGTATCATGATCACCGCCCCATATCAATTCTGTACCACAATGCCAACAATTCATCTAATCTTGTGTAGCAGATTTTAATAATTTCTCTTGCAGTATTTCTTTCTGCCTACGTAAGTTATCTAATTCCTGGCTTAACCTTAAAATAGATTGTGATTGCAACAGACTATTTTCTCTCCATTGCTTACGTTCTTTATGTAATAACTCTATATCAATCTTCATTTTTAGTATGTTCCTTTCTATTTTTTTTAGTTAAAACATTATATCTTTTTTCCCATTCTCCTTTTTTTATTTTTTTATATCTTTCTTTATAATAATCAGGGTTTTTTAATATCCATTTATCATGAGCTTCCTTTTTACTTATCATTTTTAGTATGTTCCTTTCTATTTTTTTTAGATTGTTTTAATGATTCAGCTAACTCCTCTTCTTCTTTCTTACCAAATATTCTTTGCCATGACTCATCATAAGCTTTATTACTTGGTCTAGACTTACCATCCCAGTTATCTGCCTTTACGATTTTTTTTGACATTGTAACTCCCTCTTTTAGTCCTGTCACCATATAACTTTTGCCATGACCAACTTGTTAAGTATGTAGAATAATGATATATTCTCTCAATTAAATATCTAATCATTACACCCTACTCTCAAGTTTTAATTTTTCTGTTTTATCATCAAACCAAGTTACATACTCTTGAATTCTTTCTTTTTTTCTATCCAGAGTCATAATATTATATTTCAATAAACTTCTAATAAAATCCATGTTTTCAGAATTTTTTCTAGAACAGTGAATGTATAGAGTATACATAGTAACAGTACCTCTTTTAGTTTCGTAATCTCTAAGTTTTTTAAATTTAGAGTTTATATTTAATTTAGAAGCTGCAATAGATACTAAATTAGCAAGGTATTGTGCGTTATTAGATGACACACTTACTGCTAATGATCTAGCTTTTCCCCTAGTGAGTATTTGGACACCTCCATCTCCTTCTATAACAGTTGCTAAATAATGAGTTACTTCATCTTTAGTCCAGGTATTAAAATCCTTGCTTCGAACCGTATCCCCTAAAACAGCACCTGCATATTCCCGTTTTGCTTCTTTTATTAAATAAGGAGATATATTTTCTGTAAACCATGTTGCTTTAGGTCCGCTTAAACCCGCTTTAAATATTTTAGATACATAATGCACTCCATTTGGAGTTATAGTATTATCCTCTAAATAACATAAAGATGTTTCAAATATTTCAGAAAATAATTCTACGGGTTGTCTATCAGTCAATTTTAAACTTACAAATAGTTGATAGCCCTTATGTTGTTTGTTCCACTGGTGTACAAAACAACCATCGGTATCAAACCAACCGGCCCATTTAGCCCAGTCTAAGTTTGTTAGTTCTTGGTCTTTTCTTTTAAAGAATTCCTTGTTTATTTTTTTAGATTGTTTCGGGTATTTAATTATAACTGTCATATTTCTCCTTTTGTTTATTTATTCAGTATCTTCTTTATTTCTTAACATTCTTTCAAAGTTATCTCTCTCTTCACATACTTTGTCGTACTCTTTCTCTAATGAAACATACTTACCTTCTTGTTTAAGTATAGCTTCACCAGCTTGTCTACATTTTTTTTGTAGATATTCTTTCTGTTTAGTTAACATATCTATTTGTTCTTCTAGATCGTTAGGTCCTCTCTTATTGTCCATTTTTTATTATCATCCTCCCTATTGTTGTATATGGGTTAAACTCCACTTTAGTGCACCCTGTGAACACCATCAGAGTCAACAACAATGTTATCAATTTCATCTTCATTAACTTCTCCTTGGCTTTCACATACACCACATTGAACTATAACCTCTTCCCTTGCTAGTTCGTACGGTACTCTAACGTAACCGTTGCCCTTACAATTAGGGCACGGTACCTTAGACTTCTTTGAGTTTTCCATTTAATTTCTTCACTTTCTCTTTTACTAAAATGTTAATAGTTTGTGATCTGCTTAAAATTATGTCTGGAACCATCTTCTTCCTAATCTTATCAATAAGCTCATATGTACTATGACTTAATGAGACGTTTTTGTATTTAGTTATGTCAGTCATTATGATATACTCCTTTCTTTATGATTATCATATGGGATATATCTCATAATTTACAATAGGTGTCAATGATAAAAATAGTTTTATTTATGGTTTTATGTAGCGGGATTGCAGGCAACCAATGCAAAGTTATCCCCACTCCTACAGTTTTGTTTGACGACTATCATGAATGCATAGTATATGGTTATGATTACTCACACACATTGATGACAGAATTTGATCCAGAATGGGTCAACAGTGTAGAAGCTTATACTAAGTTTTCTTGTAAAGCAGAAGAAATTATTTAATTACAGACACATGCACCCAAAAAAGAAAGCACCATCTTTCATAACATGTTTATTTATAGCATCTTTATATGTAGTTAATTTTTCTCTTAATATATCACACAGATCAAAACAATCTTTCCAAACCTCACCTGCAACTAATTCTGGTGTAACAGGATATAGATAATACAGACCATCATTAAAAATGATTAAATCCATTAGTCGTCTGTTTTAGAATCGTAATTACTTGTACCCCAAGCTATTATTTTCTTGATCCCCGGTGCCTCAAGCTCGATGTCTGCATAAGGTTTCCATTGTTTCTTCAATAGGTTTAATTCTAATATAAGATTAGACCACTGTTTCTGACTAATATTTTTACTTGTTATAGTTAGTTTTTTCATGTTACCCCCTTCCTTGTCCCTGGTATTTCTTGTGTCGATTGTTTAGTTTTTCGGATTTTGATTTTGATTTTTTATGTTTTCCTGGACGTTTCTTAGGTTTGTCCCTAGGTGCATATTCACCGCCCTTAGCTTTTTTCACTTCCAGTCCTTAACGTAAGGTTTGCCACCATCTGTACGTGAGGGCATAATAGGTATATAACTTATCTTACCATTAATATGCTGCTCTAGATCTCCACCACATTCCATACATCTAAAAAACTGAGAACTAATTCCAACTAAAGTTGTAATCTCAGAACAGGTAGGGCATTCGCCTCTAACAATCTCTGCTTCTATTTTAAATGATTTTTTCTTTTTCATTATTGACAAGATAAACACTCATCACTGTCTTTGTCAAGATCAGCTAGTGCTTCCTGTTTACAATCATCGCTACAGAACATATCAAATTCTTCTTTAGCTTCAAATTCTTTCTTACATTTTTTACAATTTGTCATTAATTTAGTATAAGCTTTCTTATAGATTTTTCACCTAAATAAATTTCTGTTTCTGCCTTAGATTTAATACATTGATATTCAACACTTTTGGAATTATTGCCACGCATAGCAATTCTCTTACCTTTTAAACATGTAGACATATTATCTTGTATTCTGTGCTCCTTAATTTCTCCTGAGACAATCATTAAAAGGGCTATAACAATCTCTGTCATCAGTGATCTCCGTTACCGTTTTTTCTAACTTTATCTTTTAATTTTTCAACATCAATTAATGCTTTTTCTAATTGTTTGTTTAGAAATTGTATGTTAACTTTGTTGGTCATATTTTGTTCTTGAGTTATCTCTAATTTTTCTGTAACTCTATATAAATTTTCTATCAACATAAACTGTTCCTGGTCCGTGGGCAGTTGCTCACTCTTCTTAAGTAAGTCTGCATTAAACAATTGTCTTGAAGTCTCTAATGATGTTAGTCTAGCTGTTAGTTCAAAATATCCATAGACACCCACAGCTACAGCCGCCATAATACTAACCATGTTTTTGATAGGCATGCCTACTGTCGTTGAGCTAGATATTTTCATTTCTTAGCTACCTTATCTTTATTAGGTCCTTCTTTAATGATGTAGTCTTGAGTTCCATTGGCCCCTGTTTCAACTTCTTTTTTTAAGTTTCTAAACAAAGCCATCTCTCTAACTTTTTTGTATTGTTCTTGTAGAAATTTTTCTATTACTTTTGTGTCTCTCATTTTTTTTCCTAGGCTTAGGTAATAATAAATTACTCATCCATGCCGAATAACGATCTAAAACATCACAACATTTATA
>Ga0209502_10002020_pt1 | contig 17432 bp, 18 predicted proteins | sample ArcticOcean_MG_C_10_FD_187442 | JGI IMG/M metagenome (GOLD analysis project Ga0209502, IMG submission 187442) | Marine microbial communities from western Arctic Ocean - ArcticOcean_MG_CB11_90 (SPAdes) (version 2) | ecosystem: Environmental > Aquatic > Marine > Oceanic | place: Arctic Ocean...
GTTCGAGCCCCATCACTCCCGCCATTTTTCTTGGTATTACAAAGAGTTTTCAACACAATGTGGCTAAGTTACCTGATGTAAAACTAGGTAAAATTTATTATATGAGATAAATAAAGATAATAAGTAATAACGGGTAATCATGATTTATAATTTTTTATCAGACTATTTTTCAATAATTCTATTCCTATTTATTGCAATTGTAATTAGTGTTGGATTTGTTGTTGCCAATTTCTTGGCTGCCCCAAGTAATCCAGACCCGGAAAAATTATCAGCCTATGAGTGTGGCTTCGAAGCATTTGATGACTCAAGAATGGAGTTTGATGTTCGTTTTTATCTAGTTGCTATCCTATTTATTATCTTTGATTTAGAAATAGCTTTTTTATTTCCATGGGCAATATCACTAGGAAATATTGGTGCCTTAGGTTTTTGGTCAATGATGATTTTTCTATCTGTTCTAACAATTGGTTTTATTTATGAGTGGAAAAAAGGAGCATTAGAATGGGAGTAAAAATAGAACCTATCTCCGAAAAAGAAAAACAAATTCCTGAAGAGTTTAAACAATTAGCAAAAGATTTTAGTGAAAAAGGTTTCATCACGACCTCAACAGATAATTTAATTAATTGGGCAAGAACAGGTTCATTACATTGGATGACTTTTGGTTTAGCTTGTTGTGCTGTCGAAATGATGCAAACATCAATGCCAAGATACGATCTTGAAAGATTTGGAGCTGCACCTCGTGCATCACCTAGACAATCAGATGTTATGATTGTTGCGGGAACCTTAACTAACAAAATGGCACCTGCACTTAGAAAAGTTTACGATCAAATGCCTGAACCGAGATATGTTATATCTATGGGTAGCTGTGCAAATGGTGGTGGCTATTATCATTATTCTTATTCTGTTGTTAGAGGATGTGATAAAATTGTGCCGGTAGATATTTATGTTCCTGGCTGCCCACCATCTGCAGAAGCATTATTGTATGGAATCTTACAACTGCAAAAGAAAATAAGAAGAGAAGGTTCTGTAAATAGATAAATTTTTATGAATTTACAGATAAAAGAACTTGAAAAATTAGTAAACTCTGAACTAACTAGTAAAATTAAAAAAACTACTATTAGCTTCAATGAATTGTTAGTTGATACTAGTGAAGATGAATTAATCAATGTAATACTTTTTTTAAAGTCTCATGATAAACTTAAGTTTAGACAGCTTATTGATATTGCAGGAGTTGATTATCCTGAAGAAGAGAAGAGGTTTAGTTTAGTCTATCTTCTTCTATCTCATGAAAAAAATATTAGAATTAAAATATCAATAAATTTTGAAATTGAAAAAAAAATTCCTACGCTCACAAAAGTTTACCCTTCAGCAAATTGGATGGAAAGAGAAGTTTTTGATATGTACGGTATTGAATTTACAGATCACCCTGATCTGAGAAGAATACTGACTGACTACAACTTTGAAGGACACCCTTTAAGAAAAGACTTTCCTCTAACAGGATTTAAAGAAGTTAGGTATAGCGAAAAAGAAAAAAAAGTTATTTATGAGCCTGTTAAACTTGAACAAAATTATAGAGATTTTGATTTTGAGAGCCCTTGGGAAGGAACAAAATATATTAAAGAAATAAAAGAAAAAAATAATAATGACAAAAAAAAATAAATCCTTAACCTTAAATTTTGGACCACAACACCCAGCTGCACACGGTGTTTTAAGACTTATACTTGAGCTTGATGGAGAAGTTGTGGAAAAAGCTGATCCACATATCGGTCTACTTCATCGCGGAACAGAAAAATTAATTGAACAAAAGACTTATATGCAAGCATTACCGTATTTTGATCGTCTAGATTATGTTGCACCCATGAACCAAGAACATGCATTTACTTTAGCTACTGAAAAGTTGTTAAACATTTCAGTTCCGATTAGAGCTCAATACATAAGAGTAATTTTTTGCGAAATAGGAAGGATCTTAAGTCATATTCTTAATATTACTACTCAAGCGTTGGATGTTGGCGCTCTAACTCCCTCTCTTTGGGGTTTTGAAGAAAGAGAAACTTTAATGACATTTTATGAAAGAGCATCCGGATCAAGATTGCACGCTAATTATTTTAGAACTGGAGGTGTTCACCAAGATATACCTCAAAAACTAATAGATGATATTGGCAGTTTTTGTACAACTTTCCCAAAAATAATTGATGATCTAGAAAGTCTTTTAACTGACAATAGAATATTTAAACAAAGAAATGTTGAAATTGGAATAGTAAGCAAACAAGAAGCTTTAGACCATAGCTTTTCCGGTGTCATGTTAAGAGGTTCCGGTGTTGCATGGGATCTAAGAAAATCACAACCATACGAATGTTATGAAAGTTTAGATTTCAAAATACCTATTGGAAAAAATGGAGACTGTTTTGATAGATATTTATGTAGAATAGAAGAAATGAGAGAAAGTGTAAAAATTATTGAACAATGCATAAGTAAAATGCCAAAAGGGGCAATTAAAAATATTGATGGAAAAATTTCACCACCTAAAAGAAAAGACTTAAAAGATTCAATGGAAGCGTTAATTCATCATTTTAAACTATTTACTGAAGGATTTAGAGTTCCTGCAGGAAATGTTTATACAGCTGTAGAAGCACCAAAAGGTGAGTTTGGTGTCTACTTAATATCAGATGGAAGTAATAAGCCATATCGTTGTAAAATTAGGGCTCCTGGATTTTCACACTTGCAAGCCATGGACCACCTCATTAGAGGTCATATGTTAGCAGATGTTCCAGCTGTACTAGGATCACTAGATATAGTTTTTGGTGAGGTTGATAGATGAGTTTAAAAAAAATACACGATCAACAGCCTGAGTTTTTTAACTTTACAGAAGAAAATAAAAACGCTGCTGAAAAAATATTAAAAAAATACCCTAATGATAGAAAAAAAAGCGCTGTTATGCCATTTTTATATTTAGCTCAAAACCAAAATGAGAATTGGATTCCCTTAGCTGCAATGAAGTATATAGCTAAATATTTAGAGATGCCTTACATTAAAGTTTATGAAGTTGCTACTTTTTATACAATGTATCATTTAGCGCCAGTTGGAAAATATTTTGTACAAGTTTGTACTACAAGTCCCTGTTTAATTAGAGGTGCCGATAAAGTAGTACAAATTTGTAAAGAAAAAATATCTAAAGATGAAAATACTTTGTCAGAAAATAAACTTTGTTCGTGGCTTGAAGTTGAATGTTTAGGTGCTTGTGTAAATGCTCCTATGATGCAAATTAACAACGACTATTATGAGGATCTAGATGAAAAAAATACAATTGAAATTTTAAACTCACTACTTTCTGACAAACCCATTAAACCAAAATCTTTTAGGAATAGAAATAGTTCAGCTCCTGAAAAAAATAGGCCAATCCTAAATGGTGGTAAAAATGCTTAAAGAAGAAAACAAAATATTTAAAAACCTATATAATACTCTTGGTTGGGAAATTGATAAAGCTGTTGAAAGAAATGATTGGAGCAACACCAAAGAAATTATCTCTAAAGGTCGTGAGTGGATTATAGATGAAGTTAAAACCTCAGAACTTAGAGGAAGAGGTGGTGCTGGCTTTTCAACCGGTCTTAAATGGTCTTTTGCGCCAAAAGAAGTGGGGTCTAGACCTCACTATCTGGTTATTAATGCAGACGAATCAGAACCAGGAACTTGCAAAGATAGAGACCTAATCAGATTTGAACCTCAAAAATTAATCGAAGGATGTTTGATTGCAGGCTATGCTGTAAACGCACATGTTTGTTATATTTATATTAGAGGTGAATATTATAACGAAGGCAATAGATTACAAGAAGCAATTGACCAAGCTTACAAAAAAAAATTTTTAGGAAAAAATGCCTGTGGAACTGGATGGGATTTTGACATTCATATACATTTTGGAGCTGGTGCTTATATCTGCGGTGAAGAAACAGCTTTATTAGAAAGTTTAGAGGGTAACAAAGGTCAACCGAGACTTAAACCACCATTTCCTGCTCTTGTGGGATTATACGGTTGTCCTACAATAGTTAATAACGTTGAAACAGTAGCTGTTGTACCAACAATATTAAGAAAAGGCGGCAAGTGGTTTGCTTCTCTTGGTAAACCAAAAAATACTGGAACAAAAATATTTTGTATCTCAGGAAATGTTAATCATCCGTGTAACGTGGAGGAAGAAATGGGTGTGCCTTTAAAATATTTAATAGAAAAACATGCAGGTGGTGTTATCGGTGGTTGGGATAATTTACAAGCAGTAATACCAGGTGGATCTTCAATGCCTTTATTACCAAAAAAAATTTGTGATAGTATCAATATGGATTTTGATTCATTGATAGCAAACAAAAGTGGATTAGGGACTGCAGGCATAGTTGTGATCAATAACGATCAAGATATTGTTAAGTTTATGGCAAGGATAGCTAGATTTTACAAACATGAAAGTTGTGGCCAGTGTACCCCTTGCCGCGAAGGAACAGGCTGGATGTGGAGAATTTTAGAAAGAGCTAAAAAAGGTGAAGCAACATACGCCGATATAAACTTGCTAGATGATGTTACTAAACAAATTGAAGGGCATACTATTTGTGCTTTTGGAGAAGGATCATCTTGGCCCGTACAAGGTTTATTAAGACACTTTAGAAAAGAAATAGAAAAAAAATGTATTGGAGAGCCAGTTTTTAAAACAGAAAATAAAAATCCGTACTTAGTAGATCAACATCTTTTAGAAAGTAAAAATGCCTAAAATAAATATTAACGGAAAAGAAGTTGAGTTTGAAAAAGGAATGACAGTTTTACAAGCATGTGAATTAGCCGATGTAGAGATTCCAAGATTTTGTTATCATGAAAAATTATCAATAGCAGGTAACTGTAGGATGTGTTTAGTTGAAATGGAAAGATCACCTAAACCAATAGCCTCATGTGCAATGCCTGCGGCTGAAGGTATGAATATTAAAACAAATACAGAATTTGTAAAAAAAGCTCGTAAAGGAATGATGGAATTTTTACTAGCAAATCACCCTTTAGATTGTCCTGTTTGTGACCAAGGCGGAGAGTGCGATTTGCAGGACCAATCTTTATTTTATGGCTTTGACAAGTCAAGATTTTCTGAAAACAAGAGAGCGGTAAAAGATAAGTACATGGGTCCTTTGATTAAAACTCAAATGACAAGATGTATTCATTGCACAAGATGCGTTCGATTTGCAGAGGAAGTTGCCGGTGTTCCAGAAATAGGAGCCATTGGTCGAGGAGAAGATATGGAAATCACAACCTATTTGGAGCAATCAATGACATCAGAGTTATCAGCAAATGTTATTGACCTATGTCCAGTGGGAGCACTTACGTCCAAACCCTATGCTTTTGAGGCACGACCTTGGGAGTTGAAAAAAACAGAAAGTATAGATGTAATGGATGCTGTTGGGTCAAACATTAGAGTAGATACTTATGGCTGGGAAGTTAAAAGAGTTTTACCAAGACTAAACAATGAAATTAATGAAGAATGGATCTCAGACAAAACAAGGTATGCATGCGACGGGCTACTAAAACAGCGATTAGATGTACCTTATATTAAAAAAAACAACAAATTAGTAAAATCTACCTGGGACGATGCGATTGAACTAATATCAAATAAAGTAAAATCGATTAAACCGGAACAAATAGCTGGTCATGTAGGTGACATGGCCTCCATTGAAACAGTTTTTTCATTTAAAAGTTTATTAGAAAGACTTGGTTCTAGTAATTTTGATTTCAGAGAAAAGAAAATCTATATCGATCCAAAAGATAAAATAAATTATATATTTAACTCATCTATACAGAGTATTGATGAAAGTGATCTTATTTTGCTAATTGGCACAAACCCAAGACATGAAGCAACAATGATTAACGCGAGGATAAGAAAAGCTTTCGTAAAAAATAAAATTCCAATTTATTCCATTGGCAACCCAGGCGACTTAACTTATGCCTACACCCTGCTAGGCTACGAAGTTAATGACATAAAAAATATTTTTGATGAAAAAAGTGAAATAAATAAAAAATTAAAAAAAGCAAAAAAACCAATTTTCATTATTGGTGAGTCAGTTTTAGAACTTAAAAATTCAAAATATATTTTAGAAAAAACAAAAGATTTTTTAATAGAAAATAATTTTATTAACGAGACTTGGAATGCTTTAAATATACTATCTCAAAATGCTTCTACAGTTGGTGCGATAGACCTAGGTTTTTATAATATAGATAAAAATAATAATTTTATATTTTTTGACAAACTTCAAAATAAAGAGTTTAAATTATTATATTTAGTCGGTTCTGACAATCTTGAAATAAAAAAAAGTGATGAGTTTATTATCTACCAGGGATCTCATGGTGATAAAAACGCATCAATAGCTGATGTTATTTTGCCAAGTCCAACTTACACAGAACAGAATGGTTTATTTGAAAATCTTGAAGGAAGAATTCAAGAATGCCGAAAAGCATCGTACCCAACAAGTGAAGCTTTAGAAGATTGGAAAATTTTTAACTTAATTAATTATAGCCTTAATAATTTAAATTTATTTTTAGATTTTACTTCTATTAGAAAATTAGCTCTTCAAAAAATACCAAATTTTTCAGAAATTGATTTACTTCCAATAAATAAAAAACCAGTCAAAACTAATACATCGCTAGAAGCATCTAGTGAAAAAATAAATATAAAAAATATTGATTATTATTACAGTAATTCTATCGCGAGAGCATCGAAGACAATGAGTGACTGCAGAAATATATCTAATGATAATAAAAAAAATGGAACTAATAATTAGATGGAATATTTTAGTATATTAACAGACGAACTATACAAGATTGCATTTATCATAATTCCAGTCCTCGTTTCTGTAGCTTTAGTAGTTTGGCTAGATAGAAGAATTTGGGGTGCAGTACAAAAAAGAAAAGGTCCAAATGTAGTTGGACCTTTTGGATTATTACAAACTGTTGCTGATGCATTAAAGTATATTTTTAAAGAAGTTATTATTCCAGCAAGTTCAAATAAATTTATATTTATACTAGCACCAATTGTTACAATGACACTAGCCTTAGTTGCATGGGCAGTTATCCCTTTTAGTGAAGAACTAGTATTAGCCAATATCAATGTAGGTATACTTTATCTTTTTGCAGTCTCATCTTTAGGTGTTTATGGAATTATAATGGGAGGCTGGGCATCGAACTCAAAATACCCCTTCCTTGGTGCAATTAGATCTGCAGCACAAATGGTATCATATGAAGTTTCAATAGGAATAATTATCATTAACGTTCTCCTATGCGTTGGTTCTCTTAACTTAATAGACATTGTTAACGCCCAACAAAACTTATGGTTTGTAGTTCCCTTATTTCCAATGTTTGTAGTTTTTTTTATTTCTGCATTAGCAGAAACAAACCGACCTCCATTTGATTTACCAGAAGCTGAAGCGGAATTAGTTTCTGGTTACCAGACTGAATATTCCGGTATGATGTACGCTATGTTTTGGCTAGGTGAATATGCTAACATTTTACTTATGTGTGCCATGGGTGCTATATTGTTTTTAGGTGGATGGTTGCCTCCGATAGACATCTTTCCTTTTAATTCAGTACCTGGACCTTTATGGATGATATTAAAAATATTATTTTTATTCTTTTTATTTGCTTTAGTTAAAGCAATTGTCCCAAGATACCGGTATGATCAACTAATGAGACTTGGGTGGAAAATATTGTTACCATTCTCCTTATTTTATGTTGTATTAACAGCTAGTTATCTTTTTTATTTCGATAAACTTCCAGTAAGGGCATTTTAAATGAAAATAAGTAGATTTTTAAAAACAATTTTTTTATTAGAGTTTGTTGCAGGTCTTTTGATAGCAATTAGAGAAATGTTTAGACCTAAAAAAACTATTAATTACCCTTACGAAAAAGGTTCTTTAAGCCCGAGATTTAGAGGCGAACATGCTTTAAGAAGATACCCCAGTGGAGAAGAACGTTGTATAGCTTGCAAACTCTGTGAAGCAGTTTGTCCTGCTCAAGCTATTACAATAGAATCTACAGAGAGACAAGATGGTAGTAGAAAAACAACACGATATGATATCGATATGCTCAAATGTATCTACTGTGGTCTTTGTCAAGAATCCTGTCCTGTGGAGGCAATAGTTCAAGGACCAAATTTTGAATTTTCTACAGAAACAAGAGAAGAACTTTATTATAATAAAGAAAAATTAATGGACAACGGCGATAGATGGGAAGATGTTTTAGCTAAAAATATCAGATTAGACAAACCATACAGATAAAATGTTAGCGCATACTTTCTTTTTTTATTTTTTTTCTATTATTACCGTGGGATCAGCATTAATGGTTATAGCCAGCAAAAATACTGTACATGCCGTTTTTTTTCTTATCTTAGATTTTATTTCAGTTGGGTGTCTTTTTATTATGATTGGTGCGGAATTTTTAGGAATGATTATGCTCATTGTTTATGTAGGTGCCGTCGCGGTATTATTTTTATTTGTTGTAATGATGCTAAATGTAGCAGAACAAAAACAATCATGGTTTAGAGGGTTAAAAGAATCAACGCATATACCTGTAGGCTTAATTGTAAGTATAATCATTCTTCTAGAAGTTTTAGTAGTTATTGGCGGCTGGAAGTATAAATCTAATTTCATTAGCACAGAATCTATTGTTGTAGATTCAAATTTTTCCAATACACATCAACTCGGAAGTGTTCTTTATACTGACTATATATATTTATTTCAAATAGCTGGAATAATTTTATTATTATCAATGGTAGGTGCTATTGTTTTAACATATAGAAAAAGAGAAGGGGTCAAAAAACAAAGTTATATAAATCAAATTTCAAGAGAAAAAAAGACATCAGTAGAAATTGTTAGAGTAGACTTTAATGCAGGAGTTAAAATAGATGATTAACATTGAATTGGGACACTATTTAACACTTGGAGGAGTAATTTTTTTACTTGGAGTAGTAGGTATATTTTTAAATAGAAAAAATATAATTGTAATTTTAATGTCAGTTGAATTAATTTTGTTAGCAGTAAATATAAACCTTATAGCCTTTTCAACATATTCAAATCAAATAGTCGGTCAAATTTTTACTTTCTTTATTCTAACTGTTGCAGCAGCAGAAGCAGCAATTGGTTTAGCTATTATCGTTTCTTACTATCGAAACAAAGGCTCAATTAGAGTTCAAGATATTAATGAAATGAAAGGTTAAATGTCTTATCTAATCGTCTTTTTACCTTTAATAGGTGCCATTCTTGGTTACAGCTTAAAATTTTTAGGTGATAGATATTCTGAAGTAATAACTACGACATTTTTATTTTTATCAGCAATATTTTCTACAATAGTTTTCTACAAGGGTATTGTTTATGGAGAATACGCAAACTATAAAATAATTGAATGGATCAGCTCAGGAAGTCTCAAAGTTGACTGGTCTATTAACATAGATCCACTAAGTTCTATAATGCTTGTTGTTGTAACGTCAGTCTCATCGTTAGTACATTTATATTCAATAGGCTACATGAATCATGATCCAAATAAACCAAGGTTTATGTCATATCTCTCTCTTTTTACTTTTGCTATGCTGATGCTAGTTGTATCTGATAATTTTTTACAATTATTTTTTGGCTGGGAAGGTGTTGGGCTATGTTCTTATCTTTTAATTGGTTTTTGGTATAAAAAAAATTCTGCCAATAATGCTGCTATAAAAGCTTTTTTAGTAAATCGTGTTGGAGATTTTGGTCTAGCTATAGGCATATTTTTAATTTTTAATTATTTTGGTACAATAAATTACGACGAAGTATTTGCTAAAGTTTCAGAGCAGTCAGCAACAGAAATTAACTTTCTTGGACTAAATGTAAATTTAATTACATTAATATCCCTAACTTTATTTATTGGAGCAATGGGAAAATCAGCACAATTTTTATTTCACACCTGGTTACCAGATGCAATGGAAGGACCAACACCAGTATCTGCGTTAATACATGCTGCAACAATGGTTACCGCAGGTGTCTTTTTGGTTGTACGATGTTCTCCTATTTTTGAATACTCACAAGTTGCTTTAAATTTTATTGCAGTTATTGGAATGATAACAGCAGTGTTTGCTGCTTCAGTTGCTTTAGTTCAAAATGATATTAAAAAAATTATTGCATATTCCACTTGCAGTCAATTAGGGTATATGTTTTTTGCAGCAGGTGTAGGAGCTTATCATGTTGCGATTTTTCATCTATTTACACATGCCTTTTTTAAAGCTTTACTTTTTTTAGGTGCCGGTTCCGTGATCCATGCATTTAAAGATGAGCAAGACATTAGAAAGATGGGAGGTGTTTGGAAAAAAATTCCATATACATGGGGTTTGATGTTAATAGGAACATTAGCTCTGACAGGGTTCCCTTTACTGTCAGGGTTCTATTCCAAAGATGCTATTATTGAATTTGCTTTTTTTAAAAATTCCACAATAGGTTATTACGCCATGACAGTTGGAATTTTTACTGCATTTTTAACGGCTATATATTCTTGGAGGTTATTCTTTAAGGCATTCCATGGTAAATACAATAATTCAGATATGCCAATTGAAAAAACCCACGAATCTCCGCTTATAATGCTACTACCATTAATTTTTCTCTCTTTAGGAGCTATTTTTGCAGGCTATACTTTTAGAGAGCTATTAATAGGTCATGATTACTTAGATTTTTGGAGAAACTCTATTTTCTTTATTAAAGAAATTGAACATTTACATTTGCCACTTTGGCTCCTATTCTCAACTCCTGTTTTAGTAATAATAGCAATACCGCTTTCTTATTATCTGTATATTATAAATACTGACATCCTTTCTGAAGCAAGAAAATTAAATGAACCTCTTTATAATTTTCTAATAAACAAATGGTACTTTGATGAACTTTATGAGGCCGTATTTGTTAAGCCCTTAAAACTAGCTGGCTCTTTTCTTTGGAAAAGAGGAGATCAAAATACTATAGACCGATATGGACCAGACGGTTTCTCGAAAATAATTAAATATTTTTCCAATAAAGCTGTAAAACTTCAAAGTGGATATATTTATGATTATGCTTTTGTAATGCTATTAGGCCTATCTCTTTTATTAACCTATCTGATAATTAAATAAAATGAACTTTCCAATACTTTCATCAATAACGTTGCTACCTGCTATTGGCGCCTTATTTATTTTATTTTCAAAAAGTGAAAAAAATGAAAATAAAAATGCAATTAATCTTTCTTTATTTACAAGTATAGTAAATTTATTTTTAGCTATTTTTTTGTGGTACTCATTTGATAAAAGTTTTTCAGGATTTCAATTTATAGAAGAACAAGACTGGATAAGTGGGTTTATAAAATTTAAATTTGGAATAGATGGCATTTCTATTTTATTTATAGTTTTAACTACATTCATTATTCCAATTTGTATAATTTCCTGCGTTAACAGCGTCAAGACAAGACTTAAAGAATTTTTAATAGCAATACTAGTTTTAGAAACTTTTATGATAGGTGTTTTCTGCTCACTAGATCTTGTAGTTTTTTATATTTTTTTTGAAGCAGGCTTAATACCTATGTTTTTAATCATTGGAATATGGGGTGGACCAAAAAGAGTTTATGCAGCTTTTAAATTTTTTCTGTTTACTTTACTTGGTTCTGTTTTAATGTTGGTTGCAATTATTTCTATTTATTGGATCACAGGAACTACCGACATCACACAAATATTTGAAATTAAAATACCAGTTAAATACCAATATGTTTTATGGTTAGCTTTTTTTAGTTCATTTGCGGTCAAAATGCCTATGTGGCCTGTGCATACTTGGTTACCTGATGCTCATGTTGAGGCACCAACAGCTGGCTCCGTAATACTTGCGGCTATTCTTTTAAAAATGGCTGGATATGGATTTTTGAGATTTTCAATTGGTATGTTTCCGGTTGCTTCAGAATACTTTTCACCTTTAATTTTTACTCTTAGTATCATTGCGATTATTTACACGTCGCTAGTGGCTCTAATGCAAGAAGACATGAAAAAACTTATTGCCTATTCATCTGTTGCACATATGGGATTTGTTACTTTGGGAATTTTTACTTTTACTCCTCAGGGTATAGAAGGAAGTATTTTTCAAATGATAAGTCATGGACTTATTTCCGCTGCTCTATTCCTGTGTGTTGGCGTTCTTTACGATAGAGTTCACTCAAGACTCATTAGCTCGTATGGCGGAATAGTTAATGTTTTACCTAAATATTCATTAGTTTTTGCAGTATTCACGCTTGGTGCTTTAGGCTTGCCAGGTACCAGTGGTTTTGTTGGTGAAATTTTAATTTTATTAGGAGCCTTTCAAAAGAGTTTTTTAGTAGCAATATTAGCAAGCATAGGAATAATTTTAGGAGCAGCTTATATGCTTTGGTTATACAAAAGAGTAATTTTTGGGAAATTAGAAAAAAATGATCTGACAGAACTTAAAGACTTAAATCTATCAGAAGGAACAGTTCTTTTTTCACTTGTGGCCCTTGTATTATTTTTTGGTTTCCACCCAAACTTAATTTTAGACACTGCACATACATCAGTTGATGATTTAATCAGAAACTACGAACAAGCATTAATTTTTAATCTAAGCACAGTAAAATAATGGAAAATCTAAACTTAATATTGCCAGAAATATTTCTCTCGTTAAGTATCTTTGTGACACTTCTGATAGGAGTTTTTTTTAAAAATAGTTATAATCTAGTTACAAATATAACTTATGTAATAATAGTTTCTTTGTTATTAATAATTTTTAATTCTTTCAATGAATCCGGCAATCTATTTTCTAATAGTTTTACCACCAATTCATTTACTAATTTTTTTAAAATTTTAATCTTGTTAGGCACAATATTTGTAATGTTTATTACGCAAAACTTTATAAAAGAAATGAAAATTAATTACTTTGAGTATCCGCTACTATTACTTTTTTCCGTATTAGGAATGTTCTTCATGATAAGCTCTAATGATCTAATGTCTTTTTATTTAGGCTTAGAATTACAGTCCTTAGCGTTATATATTTTAGCTTCTTTAGATAGAGATAATTTAAAATCAAACGAATCGGGAATAAAATATTTTATATTAAGCGCACTATCTTCTGGACTTCTACTTTACGGATGCTCTCTTTTATACGGATTTACTGGTTCAACAAATTTTGAAGAAATTAATTTAAAAATGGAATTTGAAAATACTGGTGCTACATTTGCAATGGTTTTTATTTTAGTAGGTTTAGCATTTAAAGTATCAGCTGTTCCTTTTCACATGTGGACACCTGATGTCTACGAAGGTTCGCCAAGTTCAGTAACAAGTTTTTTTGCTGTCGTTCCAAAAGTAGCGGGTATAGCCATACTTATAAGATTTGTTCAAATTCCTTTTGAACAACTAGTTGACCAATGGAAAAATATTTTAGTTTTTATGGCATTAGCATCAATGATATTAGGTGCTGTTGCAGCAATAGGACAAACAAATATAAAGAGGTTGATTGCATACAGTTCCATAGGTCATATTGGGTATGCGTTAGCAGGCATTTCAACTGGGACAGTGACTGGGTACAGCAGTAGTGTTGTTTATATCTCAATCTACGCAATTATGAATCTAGGAATATTTGGTTGTATTTTTTTAATGAAAAAGGACGGTAAGTATTGTGAGGATATTAAAGATTTAGCAGGTATGTCTAAACAAAATCCAATATTAGCAATTTCGTTCTTAATAATTATGTTTTCATTAGCTGGCATACCCCCATTAGCTGGGTTTTTTGCCAAATTTTATGTTTTTATGTCAGTTATAGAAAGCGGTATGTATACACTAGCAATCGTTGGGCTATTAACTACTGTCATATCTGCCTTTTATTATTTAAGAATTATTAAGATTATTTACTTTGATGAAATAAAAGATTCTTTCGATAAAATTAAAAATATAGGAACAACAAGTACTATTTTATTAAGCTGTATAATACTTGTATTATTTTTCTTATACCCTTCGGTTTTGAATGATATCGTTAATACATTATCGATAAATTAATGAAATTAAAGATTGTAAAATTTAAAAACATTAAAAGCACTAATGACGAAGCTATTAAATTAATTAGATCAGACCAGCTTCTTCTAGGGCTGGTTTCTGCCAAAACTCAGGTGAAGGGAAGAGGAACTATGGGAAAAAAATGGATTTCACATAAAGGTAATATTTTTATTTCAATATTTTTTAGAGTTAATTTAATAAAGATAAAAATTGAAAATTATTTAACCATCAACGCTAAAATTATTCAAAATATATTGAGCAAATATTCAAAACAAATTATAAAAATAAAAAAACCAAATGATTTGACAATTGATGGAAATAAAATTTGTGGAATATTACAAGAAGTTATTGAACATAAAAAAGAAAAATATTTAATTACTGGCATTGGAATAAATACAAAAAATTCACCTCCAAATGAAAATTTTAAGTCCACATCGTTAAAAATTCACTCTAAAAAAAATATTAGCAATCAAATTGTAATAAGTAAGATTAAAAAAAATTACGATAAATTAATTTATGATTTAAATAATTATGACTCTTCATATGTTAAAAAGAAATATAAATAAATAAATGAAAATATTAATTGGCGATATAGGGAATACATTAACAAAAATATGTTTGGTTAATAAAAAATCAGTAATTACTAAAGAGTATAATATTGAAACTGTAAAAATAAATAATGAAAAAAATTTAATTAAATTTTTTAAGCCTATTTTTAGAGTTGGCATTAAAGAAAAAATTTTATTTTCTAGTGTAGTACCTAAAGCTTATCAAGAAATAAATAAATTTCTAAAGACAAAAAAATATCAAGTCTATGAAATAAAAAAACTTCCTCTTAAAAATATTATAAAAATAAAAATTGACAACTATAATCAATTAGGATCAGATAGAATTGCCAATGCAATTGGTGCCTATAGCCTTTTTAGAAAAAATTGCTTAGTTATAGATTTTGGTACCGCAACTACATTTGATATTGTGAGAAATCCAGGTGTTTATGAGGGTGGAGTCATTGCCCCAGGTGTTAAACTTTCAATAATAAATTTAAATAGGTTTACAGCAGCTTTACCCATGTTTAATTTAAAAACTAATTCAAAAACTTTTGGAAAAAACACAAAAGATGCCCTTAATGCTGGTTTTCTATGGGGATACCAAGGATTAATAAATAACATAATAAAAAAAATTAAAACTTCTTTTAATTGCAACTTTAAGATAATTCTAACTGGAGGATACTCTAAAACATTTTCTAAAATTATTAATAATAATTCAACAATTGAGCCCAACATTACTATAAAAGGTATTATGCATATTTATAAAAACTTAATTACATGAGTAAAGAAGAACTATTATTTTGCCCTTTAGGAGGCTCTGGTGAAATAGGCATGAATTTAAATTTATATGCCTATGGTAAAGAAGATGATAAAAAGTGGATAGCCGTAGATATGGGGGTCACATTTGCAGATGACTCCATTCCCGGTATAGACTTAATTTATCCAGATCCTGGTTTTTTAATAGATAATAAAAAAGATTTATTAGGTATTGTATTAACCCACGCACACGAAGATCATATTGGTTCTGTTGCGATTATATGGCCAAAACTCAAATGTAAAATATACGCAACACCTTTTACTGCTGCTTTATTAAAAGAAAAATTTAAAGAAAAAAAAATTGATATCACGAGTTATTTAAAAATAGTTCCATTAAATGGAAAAATTAATCTTGGACCTTTTGAGATTGAATTTATTACATTAACACATTCAATTCTTGAACCTAATGGACTCAGCATAAAGACACCTGCAGGAATTGTTTTGCATACTGGGGACTGGAAATGTGATCCTAATCCATTAATAGGTGAAAGAATTGATGAAAAAAAATTAAAGGAAATAGGAAGTCAGAATGTGTTGGCTATGGTATGTGACTCTACAAATGTCTTTAGCGAAGGAAGAGCTGGTTCAGAGTCAGACGTAAGAGAAAGTCTTTTAAGAATTATATCGAACTTAAAAAAAAGGATTATTGTAACAACTTTTGCTTCAAATGTAGCAAGAATGGAAACAGTTTTTTATTGTGCTAAAAAAACAAATAGACAAATATCTTTAGTCGGTAGATCCATGCACAGAATCTATAAAGCTGCTAAACAGTGTGGTTATTTACAAAACTTAATAGAACCAATAGACCCTCGAGATGCAAAAAATATATCAAGAGATAAAATTATTTACCTATGTACCGGTAGCCAAGGTGAACCTATGGGAGCTATGAAAAGAATTACTTCTGGAATTCATCCCGATGTATTCTTAGAAAAAGACGACACAGTAATTTTTTCATCAAAAATTATACCTGGAAATGAAAAGAAATTATATGCAATGCACAACGAGATAGTAAAAAATAATATTGAAATCATAACTGAGGAAAATGCCTTTGTTCATGTTTCTGGGCACCCTAATAGAGATGATTTAAAAGATATGTATAGTTGGGTAAAACCAAAATCTATTATTCCAGTTCATGGAGAACATCGTCACATGATTGAACAAGCAAAATTTGCTAAAGAAATGAAAGTGCCACACAGTTTGCAAATAGAGAATGGTGATATTATAAAAATTTATCCTGGGGACAATCCAAAAATAATTGATAAAGCGCCATCAGGCAGAATGTATTTAGATGGTTCAATCTCAGTCAGGGAAGATTCAAATTCTATCAAAGAAAGAAGAAACCTAGCAATTAATGGCTATTTAGAGGTTACTTTGCCTATAGGTAATAATGGTAAAATCAGAAAACCAGTTATTTCATTCAAAGGCTTGCCTATAGAAAATTTAGATGAAACATTTATTTTTGATATGGAAGATGAAGTAGAAAATATTTGTAAAACCTTTTCAATACAAAATAAAAAGCAAGAATATAATTTGATAGATGCATTAAAACAAAGTTGTAGAAGAATTGTAAGAGAAAAAACAGGAAAAAAGCCCAATACTAGAATTAACCTAGCAAGAATTTAATGTCTACGACCGGATCCTTAATAGTTTATATATCAATTTGGTGGATAGTATTTTTTTCAGTTTTACCGATTGGAATAAAGTCACAAAATGTAAAATTTAACGATGCGTTAAATGGCAATGATCGTGGTGCCCCAAAAAACCCAAAAATTGGAAAAAAATTTTTAATAACTACTTTAATTACTTCAATAGTTTTTTTAGTTATATATTATTTAGTAAGTCAAAATTATTTAAATTTAAGAGGGTATTTACAATAATGTTACTATCAAAAATATTTTTACCACTAACAAAAGATTTACCGTCAGATGCAAAGATCAAATCTCACCAGCTCATGCTTAGAATTGGAATGATTAAACAGTCATCAGCTGGAATTTATTCATGGCTACCATTAGGTTTTAAAGTAATGAAAAAAA
>Ga0209502_10002026_pt1 | contig 17378 bp, 10 predicted proteins | sample ArcticOcean_MG_C_10_FD_187442 | JGI IMG/M metagenome (GOLD analysis project Ga0209502, IMG submission 187442) | Marine microbial communities from western Arctic Ocean - ArcticOcean_MG_CB11_90 (SPAdes) (version 2) | ecosystem: Environmental > Aquatic > Marine > Oceanic | place: Arctic Ocean...
ATTAAAAGCAGCTTGAGATAACATATGAACCTCATCAATAATATAAACTTTATAATTTCCTGTTTGAGGTGGAATTCTAACCTGATCGGTTAAACTTCTAATGTCATCTACAGAATTGTTAGAAGCAGCGTCTAATTCAAAAATATTAAAAGCAAAATCTTCGTTATTTGAAGTTGCCCCTTCCTCATTGATTCTTTTTGCTAGAATTCTTGCACAAGAAGTTTTTCCAACACCTCTTGGTCCTGTAAAGAGTAAAGCTTGAGCTAAATGGTTGCTTTTTATCGCATTCTCTAGAGTATTTGTTATAGCCTGCTGCCCAACAACATCCTCAAAATTTTGAGGTCTATATTTACGTGCAGAAACGATAAAATGCTCCATATATGATTGCTTATCTTTGTCCAACAAATGTAAGTATCTACAGTAGTATTTACAATATCCTTTCTTAACAAAACACTAAAGTTGTAAACAAATTGTAAGAATTTGTTTTTCTTGAGACTATAACGATAATAAAAATTTATATATGAAAATTAACAAAAATATCATCCTTACAAGTATACTAGTTTTTTTAGCAATTTCTTTTAGTTTTAAGGGAGCACTCACTGCTAACAATAATATTATTAATAAGATAAGCTCTACTGACAAAGTTGCTTATTTTGCTAGTGGTTGTTTTTGGTGTGTAGAAGCTATTTTTGAAAGTGTAGAGGGTGTTAGTGAAGCTGTTTCCGGGTATGCTGGAGGGCATACAAAAACCCCAACATATCAAACAATAGGAACAGGTAAAACAGGTCATGCAGAAGCTGTTGCGGTTTATTATAATCCAGAAAAAGTAAGTTTTAATACATTGGTAGATGTGTTTTTTGGTTCACACGATCCAACAACAAAAAATGGGCAACATCCAGATTATGGAAGTCAATATAGATCTATTGCTTTTTACAATACAGTGAACGAAAAAAAAATTATAGATCTTGCTATTGAGAAATTAAATAAAGAAGTCTACAATAACAAAATTGTTACTGAAGTAATTAAGCATACTATTTTTTATGAAGCTGAAGATTATCATCAAGATTATGAGAGACTAAATCCTTACAATAGCTATGTAAGAAATGTATCTGTTCCAAGATTAAAACGCTTTAAGAAAAAATTTCCAAAGCTTTTAAAAGGAAGTCACTAAAATAGAATCACTTTTTACTGATCTTCTAACAATACATACACAACATTCATTGTATATACTCCAGGTTCAGCAAAAGATTTATCTGCAGATTCTTTACTACCCCCAGCGAGTAAAGAACTTGAGTGTGCTGAAGAAATAATATTTTCAGCAACGGTTGCATCTGCATTATAAGCATTTGGAAAAATAGCAGGAAAACCTGGTAATATTCTATAATCTATAACATACATAAAATTATTTTCTTTTCTTTTTGTTGAAATATAACTCCCAGGATTCATAAACCCATTTTTATGATCTCCAGAAATACCAGAGTGTCCGGCAATATATTTACCTGTTTCGTTGGGAGGAGATGGAGTTCCGTCTCTACTTACATATAGACTGTTTCCACCATTTGATCTATATGGCGCTATAAAACCTTGGCTGTAATCTGAATATATGGCTTGCTTGTGATTAATTCCATTATTTGGAGTATGTTGTTTAATTTCTAACATACTTAATGGAATATCAGCAACCGAATTTAAAGAAGACTCATAGCTTTCTTCTTGATTCCAAAATGTTTTTCCGTTAGGATTAGCTCCTTTAGCCCTACCAATTGCGTATAAATCCCACGTTACGGTAGATGTCACCTTAATAATAGTTGCTGCATTTTTTACAATTCCATTTCGATATTGATTTTCTTGATCAAAAATGAAATTTATTTGATCTGGAGAAATCATTTCCAATTGAAGTATTGGCTTTAAATCTAAAGATATAGATACAGATTCTTGTTGTAATTTTTGAGCATTACCAATACTAGCAAAAGTAAACAAACTTACAGCTAACATAAATTTAAAAAAAGTTTTCATAGGTGTTAATAATTAAAGGTTTATACAGTTTTAAATAATGCATTGATCTATATTGAACAACACAACTTAATTAAGAGGGTTTATTGCTTGTGCTTTAAACTTTACATCAGACATAAAAGCCATAGAATGTGTTCATGCTAGTTCTGGTAAATACATACCAGGCAATTAACTATGCTTGATTTTTAGGAGTAGGGTAGGGTGTTATTATGAACTATTTTATACCTATTAGGAGTTAGGTTTCTATATTTTCTCTATCCAGTTCATAATTGTTTTTGTAGCACTATTGTCTATGTTATAAATTTTAGAACTTTGCGAAACTTGGGTTAAATAATGATCTAAACCCATCATTACTTTAATTGTAATTAGAGGGTTTTTAATTTTCTTTAATCTATTTACTTCTGAAGTTGGATTAACATATTTATCTTTATCACCTATAATGTACAAAGTTGGTATTAGAAGAGATGTATAGATTCTTTCATAATTATGTTGAAATAAATTGATGTGCATTAAACTCCAGAATTTAATATCATTTAACTTAAATCCTTTTCTTCTAAGAATATCTATCCCTTTATTCCTCAATGAAATAGTATTTATAGTTGAGTTTTTATTTAATTCTATGAGATATATTAGGGTATCCAACAGCTGAATATGATCTGTTACTGTTTTATTTTTTAGTTGGTCTTTAGAAAGTGTCTTTAGTTGGTGTCTAGAAGCATCAGAGAAATTATGAACTGGAGAAGCAATTTGAATTAAAAAATCTATTTGAACAGAAGAACCACTAATAAGTTTATAGGAAGTAATAGAGGTCATTCCACCAAAACTATGCCCTAGAACCCCAATTTTTTTTTCTTGAAGTTTTAGTAGCGATTTTAAATGCATGATAGCATATGCTAAATCATAACTTAAATGATCAATAGATTTCGTGAATTTACCTTCAGACTTCCCAACACCTCTTTCATCGAATCTATAGACGCCAATATTATTTTTTAAAAACTCTTCTGTTAATTTATAATGCGAGTTTCTGGTATCCTTTCCTGAGCCTGGAACAATAATGATGATTTTTTTATATTCAGATTTTGGAGTTATTAAAGTGCCAGATATTTTTATGTTATCAACCGAGTTATAAAACCCTATTTCTTTTGAGATATAGTTTTCTATATTTTTTATTTTTCTTTCATGAGAAAAAATGGTTTGACAAACACTTAAATGAACAGTAAAAAGTAATATGACTACTATGTTGTACTTCATTTAAAATATAATTATGCGATTCGCTATCTTATATCTTTTTTTAGGGTAGTTTTATTGTGAGTGTACTGTGTTTTTTTTAATTAGGAGGGAGTTTATACTATTTCTTATGAAAGAAAAAACATATTTAATTCTTACAATTTACATAATAAAAGTGATACAGGTATAGGTATTTATACCTGTTTTTTGATTTTTTTAATAAAAAAAAACGCTGCAATTTGCAGCGTTGTAGATCTTATCCTCTATATATTTTTTCATATAAATCGTCATAATTTCCTTTGATGATTTCTCGTTTCATTTTCATAGTAGGTGTAAGATGACCACCTTCTATAGTCCATTCATTGGGAGTTAATTCAAATCTCTTTATTTTTTCCCAGCTACCAAAGCTTTTGTTGCATTGGTCTACTTCTAATTGAATTCTATCAATTACAACTTGAGAGTTAGCAATTTCTTCGTGAGAAACACCAATATTGTGTTTTTTCTTCTCTATCCAGTCTTTAATAAAAACAAAGTTAGGTTGAATTAAAGCAGCAGGCATTTTTTCATTTTCACCAATTACCATCACCTGTTCTATAAATAAAGATTGTTTTAACTCTCCCTCTAATAATGGTGGTACAATATATTTACCTCCCGAGGTTTTAAACATTTCTTTTGTTCTTCCAGTAATTTTTAGAAAGCCATCTGCGTCAAATTCTCCTTTATCTCCAGTATGAAAATATCCATCTTTAATAACTTCTGCTGTTTTTTCGGGATCTTTATAGTATCCCTGCATTACATTGGGTCCTTTCACTAAAATTTCTCCGTTATCAGCAATTTTAACTTCAACATTATTAATTACTCTACCAACTGTTCCAACTCTGAAACCCCTAACACCATTTTGCTCTATAAAACTTACTGTAGTTACAGGAGATGTTTCTGTTAATCCATATCCTTCCATAATTGGCATTCCAGCAGCAGCATAAACTCTTGTTAGTCTTTGTTGTAAAGCTGAAGCTCCTGAAACCATTAATTTAAGTTCACCACCTAAAGCAGCTTGCCATTTAGAAAAAATCAGCTTACGAGCTAATCCTAATTGTTTTTCATACCACCAGCCATTAGCACCATAGGGTTCATATCTTAAACCCAAATCTACTGCCCAAAAAAACAGTTTCTTTTTTAGACCAGTTAATTCTTGTCCTTTTAAAACAATTTTATCATAAATTTTTTCATATAAACGCGGCACAGCAGTCATTACTTGAGGCTTTACCTCTTGTGCATTTTCTACTAGTTTTTCAATTCCTTCAGCAAAGTAGATTTCTACTCCACAATATTGATATAGGTAGAGTATCATGCGCTCAAAAATATGACAGACAGGAAGAAAACTTAGGGCTTTATCATTTCCTTTAGCTAAAGGAACACTTTCTTCACTAGTTAAAACATTAGAAACAATATTACCGTGAGAAAGCATCACACCTTTTGGTCTTCCTGTAGTTCCAGAAGTATAAATAAGTGTTGCTAAATCTTCACTTTTTACAGCGTCTTTTCTTGCTTCTACTTCATCTTGATTGCTAGTATCTTCTCCTAAGTTTAAAAGATCTTTCCAGCTTTTTTCGTCAGCAATGTCATCAAAAGTATATATTTCTTTAAGAGATGTATTTCCTTTTATTTTATTTAATTTTTCAACAATGCTAATATCTGAGGCAAAACAATAAATAGCTTCAGAATGATTTAAAACATATTCGTAGTCCTCTTTAGAGATGGTTGGATATATTGGGACATTTTGTGCACCTATCTGAAGAATACCGATATCTACAATATTCCATTCTGTTCTATTTGTAGTAGAAATAATAGCAATTTTATCATTTGCTTTTATTCCAAGACGAAGCAATGCTCTACTGATTGAATTTGCCTTACTGATATATTCTTCACTAGAGGTTGATACCCATTTGTTTCCATATTTTGTTACAAATGCATTATGTAATTTATATTTTTTTTGTGAATAGTAAGGGAAGTCAAATATTCTAGTAATTTCTGAAGACATAAAGTTTTTTTAATTTGTTAAAATTATCTACGCCAAATTACGAAAAATCAATAGATTTCACAATATGATATTTTAAGTCATTTATTTTAAAGATTATATATTTTATTATATAGATTTTTATGTTTTTCTAAGATTACTTTTCTCTTCATTTTAAGAGTAGGAGTTAAGTGCCCTGATGTTGCTGTCCATTCCTCACCTGTAATTTGAAACTCTTTGATTTGTTCCCAATTCCCAAAACTCTTATTGCATGTATCTATCTCTTTTTGAATTCTTTGTCTTAATTTCTGGTTATCTTGAACGTTATCTATTTTGTATCCTTTTCTCTTTGCCCATTCATTTATATATTCAAAATTAATTTGAATAAGTGCTGCTGGCATTTTTTGTGCTTCGCCAATAACCATTACTTGCTCTATAAATCGTGATTTTTTTAATTCACTCTCTAAAACAGTTGGAGCAATATATTTTCCGCCAGAAGTTTTGAAAATTTCTTTTTTTCTATCAGTTATTTTTAAAAACCCTTCTGCATCAATTTCTCCTATATCACCAGAATGAAGATAGCCGTCTTTTATAGTTTCTGCAGTTAAATCCTCCCTTTTATAATAACCCTGCATTACACAATGACCTTTCATTAAAATCTCGCCATCATCGGCAATTTTAATTTCTACTCCTTTCAGCGCTTTACCAACGGTTCCAATTTTAAAAGAATTATTTCTTAAGTCATTTAATGTTACTCCTGGAGAAGATTCCGTCATTCCATAACCTTCAAAAACAGGAATTCCAGCTGCTGTGAAGACTCTAATTAACCTTGGTTGAAGAGGTGCGCTTCCAGAAATCATAAACTCTAAATTATTACCTAAAGCTTCCTGCCATTTACTAAAAATTAATTTTCTAGCTATTGTTAATTGAAAATGATACCAAGCTCCATTTTTTTTGTAAGGTTCATAACGTTCTCCTAATGCTAATGCCCAAAAGAAAAGTTTCTTCTTTAAACCGTTTAGTTTACTTCCTTTGTCTACAATTTTATCAAATATTTTCTCTAAAAGTCTTGGCACTACTGCCATCATATTAGGCTTAACTTCTCTAATATTGTCTCCTAATAGCTCTATGCTTTCGGCAAAATAAGTGCTAAAACCCATCATTTGAGAATAATACCCAGCTATTCTCTCAAAAACATGACTAACCGGTAAATAGCTTATCGTTCTTTTACCTGGTCCTTCAATATTTAATCTATCTGCTGTTACTTTTATATTTTGAACAATATTTTCATGAGATAACATAACTCCTTTAGGCGTTCCTGTTGTTCCTGAAGTATAAATGATAGTAGCTAAATCTGATGGTTTTACAGAATTTTTTAATTCTTCAACCTTTGTTTGAGAAGTTTCATCTTTTCCGAGTTCTAAAAAAGAGTTCCATCCTATTTCTGAATCATCATCAATCTTATATACTTCTTTAAGTTGGGTTCTATCTTGAACAGCCTTCACTTTTTCAAAGATATCATTACCAGCAATAAAACAATATTTACAATCTGAATGGTTTAATACATATTGGTAATCTTTTTCAGATAATGTTGCATATAAAGGAACATTTTGTGCACCTATTTGTAAGATTCCAATATCTAAAAAGTGCCATTTAGGTTGGTTTACAGGAACTATTAAGGCAATTTTATCATTGGGTTTTACACCCATTGCAAGTAATGATCTACTTACTTTATTAGCAATATTAATAAAATCTTGACTTGTATAGCTTTTCCATTCATTATTTTTTTTATAGACTAAAGACTTTTCTTGTGGAAAATTATTATTTTGATATTGAATACAATCAAAAATACGAGTAATTTTATCTGTCATAATTATTTTATATGGCTACAAGATAAAAAAAAATAGGTTTCATTTCTGAAACCTATAATAATTGATGACAAATTTGTCCCCCGATAAATTTAAACCAATATATATAATAAGCCAAAATTAGTAAAGAAAAATAACTTTATTATAGGTATTTATACCTATTTTTTTTCTAAAACCCAATTTTTAGCATTTATAAATGCTTCCAGCCATGGAGAAACTTCATCATTCCTTTCTAACGGGTAGTTTGCCCAATTCCATTGAAAAGTAGATCGTTCTATATGCGGCATGGTAACTAAATGTCGACCAGTTGTATCACATAGCATTGCGGTGTTAAAATCTGAACCATTAGGATTGTGAGGATAGGCATCATAGCCATATTTTGCAACGATATCGTAGTTATCTTCTGTATAGGGTAACTTAAATTTACCTTCACCATGAGAAATCCAAACACCAAGTGTTGCTCCAGCTAAACTAGACAGCATTATAGAATTATTTTCTTGAATTTTTACAGAAGTAAAGGAACTTTCGTGCTTCTTAGAATCATTGTAAGTCATTTTTCCATGAATTTCATGTTCTGGGTTCATTAAATCTAGTTCCATCCATAATTGACATCCATTACAAATACCAATACTTAAAGTATCTTCTCTTTTAAAAAAGTTTTTTAATGCTTTTTTTGCTTTAGGATTATACAAAAATGCTCCCGCCCAACCTTTAGCAGAGCCTAAAACATCAGAATTAGAGAATCCACCAACGGCACCAATAAACTGAATATCTTCTAATGTTTCACGACCAGAAATTAAATCTGTCATGTGCACATCTTTTACATCAAAACCAGCTAAATACATTGCATTGGCCATTTCACGTTCAGAATTACTGCCCTTTTCACGTATAATTGCTGCTTTTGGTCTTAGTTTGTCTTTATTAATGACAGGAAGTTTTCCAGTAAAATTTTTCGGAAACTCGTATTTTAGTGGTTGTTTTTTAAAATTATTAAATCTATGTTCTGCTAAACCATTTGAGGTTTGTTTTTGATCTAATAAATAAGAAGTCTTAAACCATGTATCTCTCACTTTAGATACGTCAAAAGTAAAGTTGTCTTCATAATTTTTAATAGTTATAGTTCCTTTATCTATAACCTTACCAATAGTGAAGAACTCAATACTTTCATCCAGTAATGTTTTTTCTATTGAAGCATCGGCTTGAAAAATGATTCCCGTATTTTCTGAAAATAATAACTTAACAGAATCACTTTCAGATAGTGATGTTAAATCAATATTGGCACCTAGATTATTGTCTGCAAAACACATTTCTAGAAGTGTTGTAATTAATCCACCAGATGCAACATCGTGTCCTGCACTAATTTTGTCTTCTTTAATTAAGTTTTGTATTGTGTTAAATACATTTTTTAAAAAATGAGAACTTTTTACATCAGGTGTTTCATTACCTATAGTATTTAAAACCTGATTAAAAGAGCTTCCACCTAATTTATATGAATCTTGTGAGATATTTATATAATAGATAGCACCACCATTTTGTTTTAAAACTGGTTCAACAACTTTTGTGATTTGATTACAGTTTCCAGCAGCAGTAATAATAACAGTTCCAGGTGAAATTACTTCTTCATCTGAATACCGTTGTTTCATAGACAAAGAATCTTTACCTGTAGGAACATTTATTCCTAATTCAATTGAAAACTTTGAAATTGCCTCAACAGCTTCATAAAGGCGAGCATCTTCACCTTCGTTTTTACACGGCCACATCCAGTTTGCAGATAAAGACACACTTTTAATATTATCTTTTAAGGGTGCCCAAATAATATTTGTGAGCGCTTCAGTAATTGAGTTTCTACTGCCAGCTTTAGGGTTTATTAGGCCAGAAATAGGTGCGTGTCCTATAGAAGTTGCAATTCCTTCTTTTCCATTATAATCTAGTGCCATAACGCCCACATTATTTAATGGAATTTGAAGAGGTCCTACACATTGTTGCTTGGCTACTTTACCGCCAACACATCTATCTACTTTATTTGTTAACCAATCTTTACAGGCTACCGCTTCTAATTGTAGAACTTGCTCTAAGTAAATATGTAAATTTTTGGTTTTGTATCTGGGGTTTTTATAATTTCTTTGAACAGTTTTGTCTGTCATTATGGTTTTAGGAGAGCTTCCAAACATATCTTCTAAAGCTAAATCCATGGGAGTATCTCCATTGGTTTTAGATTCAAAAGTAAACCGATGGTTTCCAGTAACATCTCCAACGGTATACATTGGTGAACGTTCTCTTTCAGCTATTTTTTGAAGAATGCCTATATGCTTTTCTGCGATGACTAGACCCATTCTTTCTTGAGATTCATTCCCAATAATTTCTTTTGCGGATAAGGTTGGGTCACCTACGGGAAGCTTGTCTAAATTTATTTTTCCACCAGTATCTTCTACCAATTCAGATAAACAATTTAAATGACCTCCTGCTCCGTGGTCATGAATAGAGACAATGAAATTTTCTTCACTTTCTACCATTCCTCTAACTGCATTGGCAGTACGTTTTTGCATTTCTGGGTTAGAACGTTGTACTGCGTTTAACTCAATCCCTGAAGCAAATTCTCCAGTATCTGCAGAAGAAACTGCAGCACCACCCATTCCTATTCTATAATTTTCTCCTCCTAAAATTACAATTTTATCACCTTCTTTAGGAGTATCTTTTAATGCTTGGTCAGCTTTTCCATAACCAATACCTCCAGCTTGCATGATTACTTTATCAAAACCAAGTTTTCTAGGCTTAGATAAACTAGAAGAAGAGTTTTCTTCATGTTCAAATGTTAATACAGATCCAGTAATTAATGGTTGACCAAACTTATTTCCAAAATCAGAGGCTCCATTAGAAGCTTTTATTAAAATATCCATAGGTGTTTGATACAACCAAGGACGTTCTTTCATTTTTTGTTCCCAAAATCTATCTTTTGTTAAACGAGAATAGGAGGTCATGTAAACAGCGGTTCCAGCTAAAGGAAGTGATCCTTTTCCACCAGCTAAACGATCTCTTATTTCTCCTCCAGAACCTGTAGCAGCTCCATTAAATGGTTCTACAGTAGTTGGGAAATTATGTGTTTCTGCTTTTATAGAAATAACAGAATTAAAATCTTCTTTCTTATAATAATCAGGAATATCAGCTCTTTTTGGAGCAAATTGTTCAACTGTTGGTCCTTTTATAAAAGCTACATTGTCTTTGTAGGCAGAGACAATATCATTTGGATGCTGTTTAGATGTTTCTTTGATCATTTTAAATAGAGAAGAAGGCTTCTCTATTCCATCAATTACAAAGGTTCCATTAAAAATCTTATGTCTACAGTGTTCAGAATTTACTTGAGAAAACCCAAAAACTTCAGAATCTGTTAGTTTTCTTTTAATTTTTTCAGAAACAGTATTTAGATACGCTACTTCATCATTATTTAAAGCCAAGCCTTCTTTAGCGTTATAGTCTGCTATATCATCAATTTCTAAAATAGCTTCTGGTTCTATATTAATCGTAAATGAATCTTGATTTAATTTGTTGAATTTTTGAAAAATCATAGCGTCAAAATCAGTAAAATCTTCATCAACAGTTATAAATTCTTCAATTCTTATAATCCCCGAAATACCCATGTTTTCAGTAATTTCAACAGCATTAGTACTCCATGGTGTTACCATAGCTGCCCTTGGGCCAATAAAAAAGGCATCTATAGATGCCAGAGGTTTATTCGTGTCTTTTAAAACAAGCTCAGAACAGGAAAACAACCATATTAATTTTGATTTATTTTTTGTACTTAATTCTTTTGTTGTTTGAACAGCAATTATTTTGCTGTGAAGGGTTCCAAAGAAATTGATCATTCTTTATATGATTTGTATGTTTGTGTTTATTATAGCAAATTTAAATTTTTCACTCTTAAGATTGAGAATCAAACCTTCTTTTTTTTTTAAGTTTATAAATCATTTATTAACAAAAATAATAATAACTGACCACAAGTATTTACGAACAAATGTATCTAAACACTTAACTATTAATTTAACTAGAGTTTAATGAATAAAAAAATACCACAAGTAATTAGTGTTTTAGCACTTGTATTCATTTTAGTGAGCGGAACAGTAGACTTAGACAACTTATTTAATTACGAGGCTCAACAAGTTCCTAGTTATATAGCTAAAGATAATACTCCAGAAACCAATCAAATTAATGATAAAATTGCAACTTTAGGAAGGGTTTTATTTTATGATAAAAATTTATCTGATAATAATACAGTTTCCTGTGCTAGTTGCCATCAACAAGCTTTTGCTTTTAGTGACCCGTTGGAAACTAGTGTTGGTTTAAATGGAGGAAATACTACTAGACACTCTATGCGTTTAATTAATAGTCGTTTTGCTAATGAAGGAAAGTTTTTTTGGGATGAACGAGCTGTATCTCTTGAAGATCAGGTTACACAGCCTATACAGGATCATGTAGAAATGGGTTTTAGTGGTGAAGATGGAGATCCTAATTTTGATGATTTGGTGGTGAAGCTTTTAGCTATAGATTATTATCAAATATTATTTGAATTTGCTTTTGGGAGTTCAAGTATTGATGAAGATAAAATTCAAAGAGCATTGGCTCAATTTGTAAGAAGCATTCAATCTTTTGATTCTAAATTTGATGATGGATTGATTCAAGTGCCAAATCCAAATGCTCCTTTTCCAAATTATACAACTCAAGAAAATTTAGGAAAGCAATTGTTTTTAGCCGCGCCACAAAATGGAGGAGCTGGATGCGCTGGATGCCATGCGCCTCCTGAATTTGATATAGATCCAAACACATTAAATAACGGAATTATTGGAGTAGTAGGAAGTACTACTGAAATAGACTTAACAAATACAAGATCTCCTTCTTTGAGAGATATAGTAAACCCTGATGGTAGTTTGAACGGACCTTTGATGCATAATGGTAGTTTAACTACTTTATTAGAAGTAGTTGAACATTACAATAGCATACCAAACAACCCAGCAAATACTAATCTAGATAACAGATTAGAAAGACCAGGAAATCAGACACAGCAATTAAATTTAACAACCAATGAAAAAAATGCTTTAGAAGCTTTTTTGAAAACGTTAACAGGAACAGATGTATATACCAATGAAATTTGGTCAGATCCTTTTGATTTAGGCGGTAATATCACATTAATAGGAAGTATTTTATCTTCCAATGTAGATGTCTTTGGCAAAAATATTGCTACTTATCCAAACCCGGTTGAATCTGATTTAATTATTCGTTTAGAACCAGGTATTTATAAAACAACTATTTATACTATAAGGGGTCAGTTGGTTCTTCAAAAAGATATTGATGGAAATCATCAAATGAATCTTCAATCTTTAGCAAAAGGAATATATATTCTAAAAATTAAGGACGTTGAATCTAATAGGGTATTTAACAAGAAGTTTGTAAAGCAATAATAAAAAAAAGCGGCTTATTAGCCGCCTTTTTTATTATTGTTTTATAGTAAGATCATAGATCTTAAGAAATTGATGTTTTAATTTTTCTCTCTAATAAAGCCATATAAAACCCATCATAACCAGAAGTATGAGAAAAAACTTTGTTGTCTTTAACAAGCATAAAATCATTCCCGTCTTCTGAAGTTAAGAATTTTTCAACTTGTAGTTGATTTTCTGATGGTAATATTGAACAAGTAGCATACACTAATTTTCCTCCAGGTTTTACCATTTTAGAATACTGTTGTAATATATCTAGTTGTACTTTTTTAATATTCTCTAAAAATTCTGGTTGTAATTTCCATTTAGAATCAGGGTTTCTTCTTAAAACTCCCAACCCAGAACATGGCGCATCAATTAATACTCTGTCTGCTTTTCCATGTAATTTTTTGATCGGTTTTGTTGAGTCGATCACTCTCATATCTATATTGTGAGCTTTGTTTCTACGAGCTCTTACTTTTAATTTTCTTAATTTACTTTCGTAAATATCCATCGCAATAATCTGTCCTTTATTTTGCATTAAAGAAGCTAAATGCAATGTTTTTCCTCCAGCACCAGCACAAGTATCTATCACTTTCATTCCAGGTTCTACTTCTAAATATTCTGCTACCAATTGAGATGATGCATCTTGTACTTCAAAGTAACCTTTATGAAAAGCTTCTGTCTTAAAAACATTGGCTCTTTCCAACAGTCTTAATGCATCTGGATGGTTAGGAATAAACTCGGTAAAAATACTTTCTTCACGAAGTTCTTTTTGTAGCGCTTCCTTGTTAGTATTTAGTGTGTTGGTTCTTAAAATTACTTCTGCTTGTTTGTTAAGAGCAGCTATTTCTTTAGTCCATAATTCTTCTCCAAGTTCAGAAATGGCAGCCTCATCTATCCAATCTGGAATAGATTCTCTAAATTTTCGTATTCTAGAAAGTTCATCAAATTTACCTTTAATACGTCGAGTAGGAGTAGGTTCTATTTGATTCCAGTCAGGTAAGGCTATGCCTTTTAACACACACCAGACAGAGAATATTCGCCATAAGTTATTTCTATCAAAAGGTTCTTTAACATCTGCTATTTCTGCATATAATCGTTTCCACCGCACTATTTCATAGATGGTTTCTGCTACAAATTTACGATCTCTACTTCCCCAGCGTTTGTCTCTTTTTAAAGCTTTCTCTACAGCTTTATCTGCATATATTCCTTCATTAAAAATATCACGGATGCTATCTATAACAGTATATACTAAGTTTCTATGTAATCTCAATTTAGAAAAATTTTAGTCTACAAAGATAACAATAGACTTTGAGTAAAAAACCTTAATCGTTTTTCTTTTTAGTAAAGTCTTTAAAGATGAATTTTCTTTTTTTTTCTTTATTTTGAGCACCTGAAGTAGTAGATAAAAATAAAAAGCACACGAGTAGAAAGCATAAGTAACTTATTGTATTAGGGGACATATTTTTCATTAAATTTGCTTTAAAATAAGCTATATAACAAGTTGTTGACTAAAAAATTATAGACTATAACATTATAATCAATGAACTTAAACAGTCCTATTTATTATCTTAAAGGGGTTAGTAATCTAAGAGCCAGCATTATATCTGCTGAGCTAGGATTATCTAGATTGAATGATTTACTTCATTTTTTTCCTTACAGGTATATAGACAGAACTAAGTTCTATAAAATTAATGAAATCATAAATAATAATTCAGAGATTCAAGTTGTTGGAAGTATTTCTGCACTTAAAACAATTCAACAAAAAAATGGCGCTAGGTTAACAGGTAAATTTCAAGATGAAACCGGTGCTATGGAGTTGGTTTGGTTTAAAGGTTATAAGTGGTTGAAAGATTCTATTAAAATAAATACGCCTTACGTTATATATGGTAAGTTAAATTATTTCAAAGGCGTTTTTTCTATTGTTCATCCTGAAATGGATTTATTAGAAGATTATAATAGAAAGCTTCAAACTAAATTACAGCCTGTATATTCTTCAACAGATAAGTTAGTTAATAGTGGTGTGAGTAACAAAATATTTAGAGGGTATCTTCAAGATTTATTACAACAAATATTTGAGCAAATTCAAGAGAGTTTATCTGCAGAGCTAATTGTTAGTCAAGAGCTTATTGGTAAAAAGGAAGCTTTATTGAATATACACTTCCCTACCTCACCAGAAATGTTAGAGAAAGCTCAATATCGGTTAAAGTTTGAAGAGTTATTTTTTATTCAATTACAATTAGTGCGAAAAAAACTCATTAGAAAGAATAAAATTAAAGGCTATGTTTTTGCAAAAGTTGGTGATTCTTTTAATGAATTTTACAGCAAGTATTTACCTTTTAATCTTACCAATGCACAGAAAAAAGTACTTAAAGAAATTAGAAATGATGTTGCTTCTAATGCCCATATGAATCGCCTGTTACAAGGAGATGTTGGTTCAGGAAAAACAATTGTTGCTTTACTGGCAATGTTATTGGCAATAGACAATGGGTTTCAAGCAGCCATTATTGCTCCAACAGAAATTTTAGCAAGCCAACACTTCAATGCAATTCAAGAACTTTTGCATAAGATGAATATATCTGTAGCATTGTTAACAGGTTCTAGTAAAGTAAAAAAAAGGAGAGAAATTCATGAAGGTTTAGAAAACGGCCAGCTCAATATACTAATAGGAACGCATGCTTTGTTAGAGGATAAAGTAAAGTTTCACAACTTAGGAATTGCCGTTATAGATGAACAACACAGGTTTGGAGTAGCGCAAAGGTCTAAAATGTGGCAAAAGAACGAATTACCGCCACATATTTTAGTGATGACTGCAACTCCTATTCCTAGAACACTGGCCATGAGTGTCTATGGTGATTTAGACATTTCTGTAATAGATGAGTTACCACCTGGAAGGAAGGAAGTAAAAACAGTTCATAGATATGATAGCAATAGATTAGCTGTGTTTAAATTTATGAAGCAAGAAATAGAAAAAGGAAGGCAAGTTTATGTAGTATATCCATTAATAGAAGAATCTAAAGCCATGGATTATAAAGATTTAATGGATGGACATGAGAGTATTTCTAGAGAATTTCCGATGCCAAAATACCAAATAAGTATCGTGCATGGTAAGATGAAAGCAGCTGATAAAGAATATGAAATGCAACGTTTTGTGAAAGGTGAAACTCAGATTATGGTTGCTACTACTGTTATAGAAGTAGGAGTAAATGTACCAAATGCAAGTATCATGGTTATTGAAAGTGCAGAGCGTTTTGGTTTGAGTCAGTTGCATCAATTAAGAGGCAGGGTAGGGAGAGGAGCAGATCAGAGTTATTGTGTCTTATTATCTAGCTTTAAATTATCTGCAGAAGCAAAAACAAGATTAAAAACAATGGTAGAAACATCAGATGGTTTTAAAATTGCAGAAGTAGATTTAAAATTACGTGGGCCTGGTAATATGATGGGAACACAACAAAGTGGTGTATTAAATCTTAAAATTGCTGATGTAGTAAAAGATACTTCTATTCTTTACAAAGCAAGAAATGCTGCTATTGAAATTTTACAAGATGATCCAAACTTGTTAAAGCCTGCAAATATATTTATCCATAAAACCTATGCTGAAATTTCCAAAACAACTGGGGCTTGGTCAAATATTAGTTAGAACTCCATTTGGGATTCTTCTTTAAAATATCTTTGTAGATTGGGCAGTTTTTATCATGAGATCCCTCCAGGTACCCTGTACTCATTAAAAATTCATTGGTAATTTCTCCTCCAGTAAACTTAAACGTTTTTCTAAATAGTTTCACCCATTCATTTCTTGTTTTTGGATGATGACCATTTAACCACGCTTTAAAAGAACCAACCTCTTTTTGAATGTTTATAATTACACCAGCATTATAGATAGCTGCATCTATTTTTAATCTGTTCCTAATAATACCAGCATCATTTAACAAACGAGTACGTTCTTTATCATCATAATTAGCAATCGTTTTAATAGTAAAGTTAGAATAGGCTTTTCTGAAATTTTCTTGTTTGTTTAGAATGGTATTCCAAGACAAACCAGCTTGATTAATTTCTAAAAGTAATCTACCAAATAGTTCGTTATCTGAATCAATAGGAAAACCATATTGAGTGTCATGATAGATTCTATGTACGTTTTTTTCGTCTAGATTTCTAGTATATTTACAATATGAGTTATATTCAGCCATTGTTTATCTGCTATTTTCTTATGTCTAATTAAAACGTATAATCATTTTCTTAATAGATAATAAATTACTTACATCTTTAACCTAAAAGTCATCAGTTCGTAAAATCTTAAAAAACTGCTTTAAAAAACTTTAATTTCTTTAAATTTGCACTTAAATCTATAAAAATTAGATGAAGATATCATATAATTGGTTAAAACAATTTTTACAAGTTGATTGGGAAGAAAACAAGACCAGTGAATTATTAACTGATCTTGGTTTAGAGGTTGAAGGAATTGAGACCAAAGAATCAATTAAAGGAAGTTTAGAAGGCATCTTGGTTGGAGAAGTGTTAACATGCGTTCAACACCCAAATGCAGATCGGTTAAAAATAACTACTGTAGATCTAGGCACTGGAGATCCTGTACAAATTGTTTGTGGTGCTCCTAATGTTGCTGCTGGTCAAAAAGTTCCTGTTGCAACTATTGGCACTACTTTATATGATGATAAAGGAGTTGGTTTTAAAATTAAGAAAGGAAAGATACGAGGAGAAGAAAGTCATGGAATGATTTGTGCTGAAGATGAACTAGGTTTAGGAACTAGCCATGATGGAATTCTAATTCTT
>Ga0209502_10002028_pt1 | contig 17375 bp, 16 predicted proteins | sample ArcticOcean_MG_C_10_FD_187442 | JGI IMG/M metagenome (GOLD analysis project Ga0209502, IMG submission 187442) | Marine microbial communities from western Arctic Ocean - ArcticOcean_MG_CB11_90 (SPAdes) (version 2) | ecosystem: Environmental > Aquatic > Marine > Oceanic | place: Arctic Ocean...
TTTCGAGTCGGCATGACAGACTCAACGGTGATGTGAAAAAAAAGACGTTTTCGTTTTGTATAGATCGAAAACCCCCTCTCTATCTATACCTATTTTTTTTCGAGGCATCCATGTGACCACGGGAAACGTAAAACTGTAAAAAATATAGGTATAGATATTGGACTTTTTATATATCTATACATCAACACAAGCTCCCCTAGATATAAAAAATGGTCTGTATCTATACGGAGGGTAGGCACATCGAAAATATCGGACTGGTACACTTAAAGTGTGGCCTTCCGTGTGAAATTTTCTGTTTTACAAAGAGTTCATGGCGTTAGTCTCTCAATTTCCAACAAAAGTTTCACACGCGCTCTCTCCGCCTCAGCGCGAAGCTGTTCCGAACTCGCGAGCGCCGCGCAGTGCTCGGTCAGACGAACCAAGACTTTCCGTAGTTCCTGCTTCAATTCACTCTCGCGGTCGATCAAAAGAGAGTACGCGTGCTCATCGTACCATTTACCGACCGTCTGTGTTCCTACGTCGACGGGCTCGACACCGCCCGTCCTCTCGGGGCGTGGGCCCTCCCCAAACCTCGAAGGTGCCCTCCTTTTCCTTCTTGATCTCTGCTGAGCGTCAGACACCATAGAACCGGTAGCGTCACGGTCTCGATTTTACATATTCGGGACCGCAAGGTACCGCGACATGATTTTCGAGTCGGCATGACAGACTCAACGGTGACGCGAAAAAAAAGACGTTTTCGTTTTGTATAGATCGAAAACCCCCTCTCTATCTATACCTATTTTTTTTCGAGGCATCCATGTGACCACGGGAAATGTAAACTGTAAAAAAAATAGGTATAGATATTGGACTTTTTATATATCTATACCACAGCACAAGCTTCCATAGATATAAAAAATGGTCTGTATCTATACCCATTTTTTTTCGACCAAGTTGGTGTCCGGGATCCATGACAGAGAGCCGCGGCAGGCATGCTTATCGAGCGTTGTGCCGACACCCGAGTTTAGACCAGAACCTAAGATTTTCGAGTCGGCCTGACAAACTTTATTTAAGGCGGTGTTTATATTGCATGTTGTTGCTGTAAAACCTTGACGACGACGAGATACGTGAACAGTGCGCGAACCAGCTCGATCGTCAAGAAACGGCACGTAGACCACCCCAGGAGTAACGACCCCCGCGCTAAGGAAAAACTCCCGGACGCGGTGTTTTTTACCAACCTGGTCACACCGGACACAACGCTCCCAAGGACCATAGAAGACACGAGATCAAATGAAGATCGTTAATGGTGTTTCCAGAAACACGACGGAGGCAAAACCCTCCCCGGCAGGGCACGTGAAAAAGAAGAAGAAGCCAACAACACCCATGGAGGCCCCAACACCAACAGAGGCTCCAACACCCCCGGACGCCCCAACACCCATGGAGGATCCACCCCCCGAGGCGACTCAACCTCCCGTGGCGACTCAACCTCCCGTGGCGACTCAACCTCCCGTGGCGACTCAACCCCCCGAGGCGACTCAACCTCCCGAGGCGACTCAACCTCCCGAGGCGACTCAACCTCCCGAGGCGACTCAACCTCCCGAGGCGACTCAACCTCCCGAGGCGACTCAACCTCCCGTGGCGACTCAACCCCCCGAGGCAGACATTATTAAACGGATGTTGGAACGCTATACGTCGCCTTCTTAGTCGTTGTTAAAATACCCCCAAGCTATTGCCACTATAGCCATAGTGACACCGTAGACAATAGTGATGATGACGTTGCTAGCGCCGTATACGGTTTCGGCGTCATAAAAGGTACCGTATAGCGACGTCGGGACGTATGACAACTGAAATAACACCACGATGTATTTTACCCTCGTCATATTCTCGACTGTTTTTTGCGTAGTAGTAGTGCCGACGACGTTGATGTATCTTACCCTCGTCATATTCTCGACTGTTTGTTGCGTAGTAGCACCGACGGCGTTGTGTTCTTTGCTGCAATTCCTTATTCTCGCAGTGATGTTGCGGTCCGTCACATTCGCCAAAAGAAGCGCCACCGGTGGGAAGTAGTGCGTGAGTACGAACACCATAATGAGATCGCGACACGCGAGGGCTTGGTCCTCGCAGTATTCGTCCCACGTCGCCCCCCACGCTGCGTACAAGATGTAGAGCACCGTCGTAGCGACGGCTAAGGAGATGACCAAACAAGGGGCGAAAATCCATCGCGCAAACTGCCCTTCACGAACGATAGAGTCAAGTATCTCCGTACCTCCTATGGCCACGACACCAGACGCGAGAAAATACATCGCATGTAAGAGCAGGGCCCATGTGGTGAAATAGCTCTCGTCGGCGTAGGACCACATCGCAAATAACGAGGCGGACGTCACCATGCAGACGAGCACGTGCAGTACTATTTCGAACGTAGTTCGTTTAGACCGCGACGTCATCGTCCGTGTCGCACCTCGCTAACAACCAGGGTTGTACTACGATCCTCGGGGGTTCAAGCACCACGACCTCGACCTCTCTGGGTATTTTCAGCAAGCGTTTCCGGCGTGAGGAGGCGACGGTGCGCTTAGCGATCGACGACCCCACGGCGAAGAGACCCAGAACTATGATGTACACCAACACAGCGTATCCAGACAATGTGACAAACGTAAAGGTCATGCGACGGACCCCAGCAGATGGGGCGGTGCACGCGAAAGTCGCACAAAACAAGCTCGTACTATTTATACAAGCCACTCCTAGAACCCAAAGCCAGTCGCCGGTGTGAATTTTCTAATTCTCAAAGCCGATGACGCACTTTACCACCATGCACCCGGATTCTAGCACAAAGCGCGGTCAGGGTTTCTGTGATTTTTTCGGACCATCGCCTCGCGGTGATCCGGTGAACACAACCCCGTACAGCGGCTACCCGCGCGAGACGCTCGCTCTGCCAGAAGTGTACAAGGGATCGAACCCGTACCTGACCAATATCATGCTGACGCTCATCACGGAGGAGGAGCTGATCCCCACGCGCATCCTCCTGCCCATGCGCACGACGCAGAACGAGACCTCTGTGACGTGGGACGAATTCCACTTTAACAACACCCTCCTCGGGCCCGTTCCAGAGGAGGGCGTGAGTCGTCTCGTCACGCAGCAGGTCAGTGAACGGCGCGACCATTACGTCCGGTACGGCTTGGCGTTCATGATCGAGCACGGGTTCATGAACTCCCCCAAAGGACAGATGACTTACAGGGCGAACCTCGAGCAGATCAGGGACGCTGTGCTCCAGAGTCTGTACATCGGTGTCATCGAGGCGCTGCTTCGCTGCAAGACCAACTCGCAACTATTCACGCAATGTTACGGCAAGTCCTTGACCGCGCTCTCCGCCCGCAGGCGATTGGAGATGGAGGTCGAATCCTTCGCGGAGATCCAGAAATCAGACCACGGATGGGAGATGCTTAACTCGCGCGCGCAGCGCAACCTCAAACTCCACGGGGTCAGCCCCGACGCGTGGGTCGTCGACGATGGTGTCAAGAAGTACATCGCGTCGCGCCGCGAGTCGTGGGCGTACTTCCTGCACGGCGATGCCGGTGAGAAGTTGCGCCTCGAGAACCAGGGCGTGGGCGACGCTAAGTCCCTCGACATCGCGTCCAACACGCTCATCTTCGAGACGAAGCAGTTTAACCTCCCCAACCAGGACGACCCCGTCAACATCACCTCGCGTAAGAGAGCCATCGGTGAGTACATGGTCAGCTTCCCCCACCTCGACTACGGCTCGTGCGGCAAGTACTCGTCGTCCATGCGTGACATCATGGCATACGATGAAGATCGCGACGGCTTCACCAAACTCTGCATCGCTGAAGGCCTCCAACACTGCCAGCGGTTCGACAAATACGGAAACCTTGAGCCGTACGACTCGACTGACCTCGGTCCCGACATGTTCACCACCAGTGAACACCCCAAGGGCGTCGAGTTCTTCGCTCAGATGGATGAGACCGGCTTGCCCGACCAGGCGGTAAAAGACTGGATCATCACGGTCGTCGCACAGTTCGACGAAAAGACCAAGTCCGAGCTGATGTCGAGCCTCGAGACGCTCCACGAGTTAGCGGATAAACTCGAGGCCAGGCCCGCGGCTGATGCTCTCACTTCTGATTACTTTAAATATATTGCCCAGTCACACACGCAGGGGGATTCTCCGAGTTTCGATAAAACGAACGGGTTCCTCAAGCTCGACTTTTTCCTAACGGAGACCGAGTTGCCGAAGCCAGATCTCATCCCATACGGGTTCAGTTCCTACGCTGGCATTTGTGAGATCGCCAAGCAAAGTGACCTCAAGATCTGCGATGACGCCAAGAAGGCGAAGAAGGCGATCGACACCATCACTCAGAAGATCAACTCCGTCTGCTACGGTAACATGTTCACGCAGCAAGCCGCCGTGCCGCCCTATTTCAAGCAGAAGTGCACGGCCGCCGCCGTCTACTCGAACATCATCCGTAAACAGCGACTGCCCCCCTTAGTCGTGAAGGGAGGGGTGTTCGACCTCAAGAAATTCGACTTTCCTATAATGTATATGGATAATGACGCTCTGAGGAACTTTAAAAAACAAGTATTCAACGCCATGCACCTAGGTCAGTTCACTGAAGGAGGGGGGGGAGACACAAGTGGTATGGATGCGCTCTCCCAGAAAGTTACCAGCGTGATCCAAAACGTCACACAAAGCATGTCGGTCTTGTACCGTTTTGATTTGCTGAACATTCTTAAAAGTGTGCAAGGGAGTGGTGGTGGTACAAAATTAATGGAGGAACTGTACGACGTTTTCATGACAGGTATGGACAACCACGACTGGTACTCCATCTGTAAAGCGATGGATAAGGTGGGAGATGTCAGTTACGGCAACCCCGCGGAGAGGTTTATTGAGGCGCTGAAAGAAACGGCAGGCAAACTATCCACGACTGGTATTGTAACCAACGGTACGGGCAAGTCAAAGACGGTCGTCACCCAGCTCACGTGTTCCGACGAGATGAAGGAATACTGCGAGGCGATTCCAACAGAGTACGGTGCCGACGGTGTCCCAGTCGCCCCCGGCTCTAGCGTCTACAATTTCCCGACGTTCGGAGCCGGGGAGGTTGGTGACGATGCTGGTGTCACAGTTTCCCGTGATAAGAACACGGGGGCTAGTATTGGCCAATTCAGGCTCAAGCGTAAGGCTGACGACTCGGATGAGGAGAATGAGACCGCATCAGGGGTTAGCACCTTCGAGGGTTGGTGGGAAAATGAGACTGACATCAAGAAGCGCATCGATCGTGTTCGCACCAGCTACGGCTCACAGCTCGAGCGAATCTTCGGCATTGCTTTCCTCGGGAACGCCGTCAACGGCGAGACACTGAAACGTTTCATCGCCGTGGGGGTCGCTTTCCCATTTAACATGATCTATGCGCGACCGTTCCAAACGTACTCCGTGTCTACCGGCATCTGCATGAAGGCGGGAGCGTCCACTGGCGAGACGTTGGTCGGCCACGCCGATTTTCAGTTGGGTGACAACGTGATTCAAAAGCTCCACTACGGCAACTTCACTTTCTACAGCAAGAGCGTCGTGTACCGTCAACAACAGGTGTACCTGGCCCCTAACATGTTCTCCACCGCGTACAACGGCGGAACGGGTTCTTCGTTCTTTACTGACAAAGAGGACTACACGAGGTACATGGAGGGGAGCAACCACGACATGCGCGGAAAGAGCATCTTCGCCATGCTCGCACCGTACTCGTCGAGGCCTATGCAGAACCCCATCGACATCACGGGCATGCACTCAGGAAACCTCGCCCCCTTGAACACTAGCGGCGACTTGCACTTCGGCTCGGCGAACTTCTACAAGGATTGGTGGCAGTGGACTTCTACGATGGAGGACCCTCCCGCGCGGTGCGCTTTCGACAACGACGACGACGGCACCCCTAACACCGTCTGTTTCCAGGGGCATCAGTCGCTGTACAACCCGTCTAGCGGTGGTATGTTCGACATCGTCATTCAGAACACGGGGCACTGGGGTTCGAACGTGTACCCCGGTGTGGGCAAGGCGCGTAATGGCCTTGCGAAAGTGGTGGAGACGGTATCGTACAATAACCTTTACGGTGGCGGTGGTAACCTGAGTGGAATGGTGAAGTGAGTTTCTGTTTTTATGTCTAAGTGTTGTTTTGTGAATTGAATAAAAGTCTAAATCGATAAAAGCTTCACTCCCTTCCTCATCGCCTCTAGTTGTTTTTCCTATTTTTCTTCTTCGTAAGATGGTCCCCTAAGGCTCTAATGAGGCGTTCCATGGTGAGGATGTTCTTATGGTGCGGCTCCACCGTTTGGTCGAGTGTGTTTTCGGTCCATGTTCTCGCCCTCAGACTCTGAATCTGTGAGTACAGTATGCTCGTCGTCTCCTGCATGAGTACGTCCTCGTCGTTCGTGTGGAACAGGATGTGCCGCGAGATTGACGCGGGGGTCCAGTCATCGAACCCAAGAGGTCGAATTTCGCGTTGGAAAAAATCGTGCACCAAACGCACCAGCTCTGGGTTGCTCACGCGCGCGTAGTTGTCCTGGATTAGTCGCATCATATCATCGTACGCATCTTTCGCCTCCGTGTCGTTGAACGGGTCGCCATCATTCTCGCTTTTTTTTTTGACAAACCTGCATGCAAAACAATGCCCCCCTCCGTTTGCGGAGCACTCGACCGTGTCCGCATCTGCTGGTGCGTGGACCATGCGGACGGTCGCCGGCTCGCCCAAATCTTCATTTGCTACGAACCCCTCGCGACCACTATCACTCCCTCCCTCGTCACGCGCGCTATCAGCCCCGGACCACCCCGCCGAGTACGCACCCCGTCTCCTCTCACCATCTTCACGCGCGGCCGGGTCGACGTACGAGCTCGCCATATCAAACGCGCGGTCGGCTTTGTTTTATAGGTTGACTGTTCTTTTAGCCTTCTTCACACGGATTCGGACGCACTGTGATTCAGGAGGTGAGAGAAAAATGACGGTCTCGTTTTCGACGTTTCCGTCATGGATCTTGCGCAGAAGCACCGCATCGAGGCGCGTCAAGTTCTTTACGGTGAGTGTCAGAATGCCCGGTGATGTGGAGATGTCGAAACGGATCGTCGCGCGTTGCAACATCGAGACCATCTCTTTAACGGCCACGACGTACCAGGCGACGAGACGCAGGTCATCGACATCCTCCTCCGGAAGCCGACGCTGGATGAGTAGTAACTCTTTTTCTACGTTATCGACTGTTGTGACGCTTGAGGGCGTGTCGGCCGTCACAATGCTGGTCTCGCCACGCTGACGTTTCTGCGTCGTCTCGAAACGAAACACAATCAGTTGTTCGGTGAAATCGATCGAACATGACACCGCGTGCACGGCGACACTCATGACACCAAGAAGGTCTTTTGTGCGAACCTCGTCTATGTTCCGAACGCGGAGCAGAGCGAAATCGACCCCCTCTACCACACTCGTCTCTATCGTGAACCGTCCTCCGCACGCGTCTTTCCAATCCGCCAGGAGGCACACCACCTCGTCCATGCTAATACGCAGAGGGTCGTCGTCGTGTCGGCGTCGTCGTTTCATGCCCATAGTTGTCGGAAAGGATGGTTGATGTCTTCCACACACAAGAACGCGAAAGCGAGCACGACGGGAAGGACAACCCACACGAATAGGAGGATGATGTTCTTCCAACGCCAGATGAAGAAGTCCAGGGGGTAGTAGATTTCGACGCGAGTGAGGGTGACTCTATTGGATCCGGACGGGGGCGCGCGGCTGAATACTCGACACCGCGATGGAAGCGCACGAATGAGATCACTGATACAGAGAGTGTCGAAGTTTTCCACCACCACCCGTCCCTCACTCTGCCTACACACCGGCTTACTAACACACACCTGACCCCTTTCCTCCGGTTTCACGCACCCAAAAACGGCGTTCCTGACAAGTGAAGTCTGTGGATGCGTCTCGATGCTCATCGTTTCCGCTTTTATTGACATACCCAGTATATATGCTAACTCGAGAAACCCCCCAAAACGGCCAAAAACATGTCGGGAACAGGCGACGGTCCCGGGAAATGGGACGGCGTTCTTCACACCATCAAGACATGTCTAATCTTCGACCGGGGCACCGGCGTAATAGTTGAGGGCGACCCTCCCACAATGTGTAGCACAATCGCTCTCGCGCCGGACTCTCTGGCAAGAGGGATTGATCTCGAAAGGTGCATCGTGACCAAAGTCACCATTGAGCAGTGTGAGGCTCAATACGACTCGACGGCAGAGATGAAGCCACACCTCTTCTCTATCAAACTAAAAGACAACGCAGGCAAAGCAATCGACTGCGTCATGCAAAGCTGCGATTTCCCATTGACTCCCGGTGGGCCGCCGTCACAGTATTCAGAAAAAAATCTCTGCGACAGGCAGAAGATACAACTAACAAACTTTGGTCATTATACAACGAAAGCAGTGCTAACAAACCTAATGGACGTGGAACGTGGCCCCGACCTCCATCTAGTGTCCATCTGGAGGGATTGTCAAATACCCCTTGATAGTTGTGAAAGGGGAAGCCACAACGATATGGGGTGGCTCGCAAATAAAAAAAACTATTCAGATTTCGAAAAAATAAAAGATGAACTTAAAGAAATGTTTAGCGACATGAGGTTTATCTCTGCGGAAATCACGGTGAAAGACCAACAGGAGGACTCAGCCTCTTATGCTGCACTAATTAGGGTGGTGTTGAGCATTGACATACTCGCAACCAAACCTTTAGGTGACCGCAGTTGATTTAGCACGCGTGTCGCGATGAAAAACAAAATTGCTTTTGCTTTCTAACTCTCTCAAAGCCGCGTCCGTGAAAAGCGGCTCGTTTTTGTCCACCTCTACTCGTTTGAATTTATGAGCCTTAAACCTGTAGTGCGTCAGCGTGTCCGAAACCCAGAAGCGACTTTTGCACGCGATTGAGTTACATCTCTGCATCCCTCTTTTTTTCGAATCGGGATGAAGGGTGGGGCATGTGAGACACTTTGTGAAGTTCGTTGGCCAACGGGCTCGAGATCGAACGTGGTGGGTGATAGGGTCGGTCTTCTCGACGACGGTGCCGCTCGGCATGACCCATCCGTTTCTACACACCAGTGGCGGTTCTTCCTCTTCGTGTGCGAAAGGCGCCCCCTCCCATGTTTGGGGGGGGGTGGTTGCTTTACTTTGTTGGCTGTTCCTGTTTTGGCTAGCTCTCGTGACTAGCTCGCAGAGCGTCTCCACGAGGTTACAGTTTGTATGGCTTAGATGGGGTGAAGTCGGGCGCACGCGCACTGCCCTCTCATCCATGCGCATCTCTTGCAGGAACGCCTTCACCATGTCGTCGAGTCGGCAGTGCTTCTCGCCGGGCTCGCACGTAGCGTGTATAAACATGAGCACTTCGAGACGAACGCCGCGAAGCATCGTGACACGAGTGTCGGCTCCGTGAAGAGGGTCTCCGAACAAAAACGTCGGTGTATTTACCTCCATGGTCCATGATGGCCAGGAGACGCATGTTTCCGCGCACTCCCGCAAGTAGTGTGGGGCTTGATCTTTTCTGCAGGTTTTGAACAAGGTGCCTCCTGGTTCTATGAAGAACGTGAGCACGACGCGTCTCTGGTTCCCAATGCACACGACACGCCCACCACGCTCCAGCAAGCCGATCACCTCTTCGAACTCCAACGTCTGTGTGGGTCTGATGCGCACCATGACCTCCGAGGTTTCAGCGCTTGTCTCAGAGACGCTGATAACGTCGCGTGGTGAAGCGAGTCTGAATACACCCGTCGCACTTCCATCACGGTTGAGGAGACGGTCCGCGGTGTCTTCGTGCACACGCTGTACACGCAACCCCCTGCGTTTGGCGTTGATGGCCAAATCCAAGAGCACCGGTTCCGCTTCGGCGACTTCGTTACGCACACCCATGCGAGTAACAAGCCCTTGCTGCACCACGCTTCGAACGCGAGCCCGTTTAACAGACCACCAGGCCGGAACGGACGTCGCTATGTTGTAGTGGCACATGGCCCGAATCCACGCCTCCACATCCACCGGGAGCGACTTGTAAAATATGGACGTACCGACCGGCTTGTCAATGGCGAGCTGTCTCATGCTTTTCTTAAGGTAGTCAATGCGGACGGGTTTCCCGGCGAGGGCGACGACACCAGTGGCGACCTCACCTCCACACGCGCACACGAAGGTATTTAGCATACGACTCGCCCGTTTACGCCACTTCTCGTTGCGATTTTTACGAGACTCTATACGAAGCTTCCGACCTATGTCTTCCGCAAACATCCAAACGTCTGTCCCCGACCCATCTAAGATTGTGGGTGAAACGTCCGTCATAGAAAGTACTAATGAGCTTTCGCGGTACAGAGCCGAATGCCGAGCTTCCCCGGTCATTATTAAGAATTGTGTGGCGACCGCGTTCCTGGGATGCCATCTGGATTTGAGGGAGATCGCATGGAAGTGTTATGCCGAGTTTGACCCACGCAGCTTCGCGGCGGCAAAGCTACGACTGCAAACCCCCCAGTCGACGGCGCTCTTGTTCGCAAGTGGTAAGATTGTGTGCACGGGCGCTGCTTCGGAAGAGTCCGCCCGCATGGCCGTCACGAAGATTTACCAGTCCGTGAGTGCGATCATGCCGGCGGGTGCGACTTCACTTCTCGATCTAAAGATCGAGAACATCGTGGGTACCGCGCACATAGGCCACACGATATCGATCCAAAAGGCGTACGAATGGATGCGTGAGTCGGGAGACGTCACGGTCATGTACTCACCTGAACTGTTCCCCGGCATGCGTTTCGAGATCAAGAAATGGGCGAAGCAATATGCGCATCGCTTGGGACTGCTGAAGAAGTTGCCCGAAACCAAGGTGCTCGTTTTCCATGAGGGGAACGTAGTGATTACCGGAGGAAAGTGTAAGGAGGATCTCCGGACGACGTGGAAAATCTTGCGTACACTCATGGCCTCCTTCCAACTAGACGACAAGGTTTGTGGTGGTTTTCTCCTTTCCGTATTTAAGCCACACTCACGGCTCACTTTCGTTCCGCAGGAGATTGAGGCATTACGCCTGAAAACATGCGGACGCAAGAGACAGCGCCGCCGGTGATGTTGGCTTACATTGTCTTAGGGTTGGTATGGACGTGGGTGGTATCAAAGTTTGGTATTGAGTGGAGTAAAAATGTGCAGCACGAAGGGCGAAGGATTCGGGAGGCGACTCTTTTGGTGAAGACCATGTGTAGCATGGATACGGACAACTTAGCGAGAGAGTTTGCCAAGTGTGAGGAGGCGCATGTGATGATAGCCGACGGTCAACGCATGGCGTGGCTGAGGGCTTTCGAACACACAATCAGGGTGGTGGCGCTACAGACGATTGGTCAGCTTGCTTCGCTCTCCTTGGGCACGATCGCGAACGCGCTCGCAGTTGTGTGCGGTGTGGGGTTGTTAGCAATATCGTGCTCTTTCGTGACAAAAAGTATTGAAGCTTCAAATGGTGAACCGATGCATAGACTATCGGCTGTAGCGCGAGCTAGGTACGAAGAGGCACGAAGCGGCCCAACCGTATGCCTAGATATGAAAAAACATCAATAACGCGCTTAGTTCTTGAGACCGTTAAAGTTTGTCGGGAGCATGTCGGCTGTCAGGCGTGGCGCGGTTCCGTCTCCGTATTTTCCGAAACCCGAAAGTGCCGATCGCTGTCCTTCAGTCAACCCGCTCCAACGGGACCTCTTAGCGGGTGGTTCTTGCGGGTTGGCGATGTGTCGAGCGGAGGCGTTCACGGCGATGTGGGGGACGTCCGTGTTGTTTGGGACCATCGTTTGGGGGACGTCCCTCTTATAGGGCGTCATCAGCCTCTCTCTGATGTCGTTGGCCAAGTGATCGCGGAGCGAGGACATAGAGTTCTGATAAGTCGTGGTCTGAGCCCTGTACGCATTCAGAGCAGAAGCGAGCACGGGCACCTGCAGTGCCACCTGTGCGTGGTTGTGCGCCGCCGAGCAGCCATCCGTGTCGGTAATTCCACCGGACCCGGGGGCAAATTCCGCAAGGAGCGCGTTCATGGTTGCGACGATCTTCGCAGCGTCCTGCTTGTTGTCCTGCGAAATACGCGTTGTCGCGGCTTCTTGTTGCGTCACCTGATCTTGGAGCGTGGCGATTTCCTGCTTCTGTTTCTCACTTTCTTCCATCGTCTTGTTGCGCTCGGCGACGATCCCTGCCACCTGCCGGAACAACTCGGTGGATTTCTCTTCGTCGCCGCCCTGCGTGCAGCTCTCAAGCAGGCTCACGAGGTCGGGCGCCTCGGGGGGGGCAGTCTGACCCGCAAACTGGTCGACTACGGGCGCAGTCCCATCGCCGTCGTGTGCGGTGGTGGGGTTGGTGTCGGGATTCGCCTGCGTGATGGTCGCCATGATATCCTGAACCTTTGACTTGAAACGGGCATACTCACTCACCTCTTTATATAGACACGACCCCTCTCGGGCCCCGTTGAAGCATACCGAAACCTCGCTCGGTGACACACTCTTCGTCGCCGGGTCATACGTGTGACCGAGTGAGAGTGAGTTTAGCGTGCCCCCATTAACGAGGCGTGCGACCGTTCGTCCCGCGATAGTGTTGTGCAGCGCGAACTTGACCGCCGTGTACCCTGTCTTTGGGTCGGTGACCACCTCACGTACTCGCCCAACCTCGTCATTGGAAGAGAACCCATCGTGCGCGTGTTCTATCTTGATCGGAACCTCATCGAACTTCATCGAGGAAATCTCGGATACCGTGAGGTCAAACGGGAAGCTAGCTCCGGTCACTGGATCGACGCGCCAATCCCGCTCCTCTCCATCCCGTGTCGGCCGCTCATACAGGCAGCCCGAGAGCTCTAGGAGCTCCAGTTCGTCCGACATGGTTGCCGCATCGCCCATCGGAATGGCTATGTTCCGGGTCGCGTTCGGATTCGTCCTTGTGTCCTTCGTCGTGAAACTAGCGTTGAAGCGTCTGAACGGATTTGACGCCCTGGGGCTAGTCGTCCTCGGGGGGGCGGTCTTGAAACCTTTTTTGGGAGAGGTTGGGTACGTGAGTGAACTGGTGATAATCTCCTTCAGTGTGGCGGTTATCGCTGCTTCGGGAGGTGGGAGTCGCAGGGGCGTGCTTTTTATAAGCGCCACGCTACTTCTCACCGATGTGATGGTTGATTATGAACACTTTATTCCCCGACGTGCGGACGACATGCACGACGAGGACGCATGCACGCCCGTCGACATGGCCGCCGCAGTACAGGTACTCCTTTTCTGCTTCGTGTCTTACGCCGCGAGCGTGGGGGGCAACGGTAGTCATAACCAGAATATGGATGATGAACGCGAGGTAGAGATGCGTACATGGCTCGCGGCGATCATAGCAGCGTCGGCGGTCCGTTCGATGTTCGTCGCGCGCGAGTGCAGGGGAGAGCACTACTCCGCAGTCCTCTTCAATATGTTTCGTGTGGCCGTGTTAGCGGGGGGGTGTGTTATGTACGGCGAGGACGAGCTGAAGAGTGACGAAGCCATGTGATACGTACGTCAAAGTTAGTCTCGAGGGCACGGAGGAAAGTTTTTTTCACACATTCTTTTTTTTCTTTGGACATTTCTCGCTTTTGTGAAATATAGTTAAAATAATTTTAGTTAACTATTTCTTCAAGCTTCCACGGCAGTCTTGAAGGACACTTTCTCTCTATCTTTATATCGAACTCACTGTTCGGAAAGTTCTCCATGTTGCCCTGAGTCCCGGCTTCACAACCTTTGATGAAATTAGTACTCGATAGCGCACGAGCTGCGTCGCCGGAGTAGTGCCGTAGGGCCTTGGGCCACGGCGCGTGAAATCCAGCGAACATCCATGACATGTTTGTATCTTCTGACATGTTTGTATCGTCCATGTCATCTGGTTCGCGATCCCATGAGGTTTGATCGGCAAGCTTATGATCAAAATAAAAAGGTACCGCCATCCCATCCTTTTCCATTAAACTGTGATAAATAAAACGGATCGTATGATCTGAAGGTTCATCTATGTCCAGGTTCCTGGTATTCTTGGTAACTTTCCACCCTGGTTGTCCATAATGTTCGTCCATAATGTCCCACTCCACCCCCTCCACCACATGAGTAACTTGCTCATCCGTTGAACGAATAAAATATATTTTGTAGACGTCATTATACTTCCGATACAATCTCTCTACAATCTCTACAATCTCCCACCGACGGTTGGGGTCCATGAGAAAATCACCCCCTGAAATGAAAGGGCAAATGTAAACTTTCATTACATCTTCTTCCATTGCCTCTGCGAACTGCATTCCACTGTACATCCCGTCCTCAATTTTGAACTTGACTTGTTTACGTTTTTTCTTCGACGGCTGATTCGCGACTCCTCTCTCTGGTATTTTAAGGAACCCTTCGTATATGGCGACGTCTTCTACCCACCTGTCCGACTTTTCGCTGTTTAACGCTGTCGTTGAGATTTTAACAAAATCAGTCGATGGATACATGTCATCGAAAACATCACAACAACTTTTCAGCGCAGCAACGAATGCCTCGTGGGACACGTGCACGAGATTCTCATGAAAAAAAATGACGTCACTTTTAAGTTTTTCAATGAGCTTATCACGAAGTATATCCGTATTTCCGTTATCACCTCTCAGGCCTTCTAGAGTGGTCAAAGTTGTATCCTTCCATCTTGTTAGTAGTTCTGGTATTATCGGATGTGAATCAGGTTTTGGTGGTAAACGCTTAAAGAATCTTCTTCCGTCGACGCATTGTGTTTTTCCGTTCTCTTTTCGTCTGAGTATTTTACCGTACACGAGCTCCCCGTCGTGTTCACAGTCCGCGCCGTCGTCAAAGAGGTCGTAGCTGTACTCCGCCGACATTACACCGAATGTGAGTCGATGTAAAAGGAGACAACCAAATTGTTGTTTATATATCCACGGACACCCCCTTATATAGGTTACGACGTTGCAGTTAATAGGCCCATTGTGTCCGACCGTCTTATACCGAACGTCCATATGAAAATATACGCTCGAGAGATCACGAGACCGCCTGCTATTACAAAACTACATAATCTCCCTAAGGTATATAATATAACGAGACTGAGTTTGAAATGATCACCGGTTCGGTGTGTTTGGTATGTCGTACTTCATTGAAAAAGTAAAGTGCAGTGAGACGTACTCTGAACTTAGTCAAGTTGAATATCAGCAGATCATAAATATTGAAAAAGAAAATCATGATGATGGGTTTAAATTCTTGCAAATAGGTGTCCGTGGCGAGTATGATTACAACGACAAAGACTACAGGTGGTTTGTTACAAAAGAAAATGGACGCGTAGTCGCGTACGTGCTTCTTGACATCGAGCGATCCGATTTTGTTTACTTTGACGATATTGGTGTGAGTAAGTATCACAAGAATCTCGGACACGGTACAAAACTTATTGAAAAGGTGTTAAAGTGGAAGTCTGAATGCGAAGACTCGAGACCGTTAGTTTTAAAAGTTGCACGTGCAAACATTGGTGCCGTCAAATTGTACAAAAAGTTTGGTTTTGTAGAAACTGATGCACCCGACCCCAAATGGCATATCGCCGATGATCATTTTTGGTTGACCTTTTAGCGGTCCCCTTTGTTTAAGGGGACGGAGCCTTTCCACCCCTCTTGTCTTTTTGATCATCACGCTGTGTCATTTGATAGTGCATGGGGAAGTTTGCGGCGCGTTCGTGTCTCATTTTCTCGTGCCAATCCTGCACGGCGGTATCGTACGTGGATTTCCCGGAAGTGTAAATCTTCGGAACAGGACATTTTTTGCCTCCGCGTGCGCGTTCGCATGCTTTGATGTGAGGACCGCATCTTAGGCATACGGAATGCATCGGAAAAGAAAATGACATAATTTCAAGAGGCAGCTGACTTCGTTGCGAAACAAATTTTGTGCGCGTGATTTTCTTACAAAATGCTCAGAGTGGTTATTTTGCTTTTGTGTGTGGGAAGTGAGGAAAAAGTTTCTCATCTCGGACTTTTGAAACTTTCGTTTTTTTGTTTTTTTTGGGTTTTAGAGTCGGCGCGAATGATATTCTCGGTATAGACTTAAACTTTTTGTCGATCTATAAGGGAACTTTCAGATCCTTTTTTCCAAACGGCGGAAAAAAAACAAAATCGCAAACAGCCTCCCAATTTTTTTTTCAAAACTTTTTTTTCGACATTTTTTTCACAATCCTAGTTTCTCACTTTCATTCGACTCCAATATTCCAATATGTCTTAGTCTCAAAACAATAGATGTTGAGGCGAATGTTTCTACAACGAAACGTGCGATGTTCACGAGACTCGTTTGTTTACCATTGTCGCAAAAAGGCCGCGCGACAAGTAAAAAAAGCACCAGTGCTTTTGAATCTTCATCAACACAGTCCTTCTTCATCCGAACGTTATTAATGTAGTGCAAACAAGCGAAAATTATACTTTGCGCGTCTAGTAACAAAAACGGGATCTTAATATCTGTATTCATACTTAGATAAGCCCTGTAGCTCGTCATGATTTCTTCTTGCATTGTATATCTACTAGGCATAGAAAGAAAAAAAGGAAGCTTTGTAAATCTGAATGTATCGTCTCACGAGAGGGCGAGCAAAATTGCATTTTGAGCCACCGGAACCACCTGAAGTCGGGCCCAATTGAGGACAAAAAGATTCCAATAGGCTCGCTGCGAGTTGTGCAGGAACTGCCTCGATAATTGTCTCTTGTCTAGACCATCGACCGTCACCGCCGCGGCGGGGTTGAGAAGCTCAATCGCGCGCAACACGAAGTCGTCGACGTACCTGTGAAGTGCGCGCACGACAAGTTGACGCAAGACACTATCCGGGTTCGCAGCGAACTCGACCGGCGTCGGAAGAGGATTCATTAGTGCAGGTGTCATGCGATTGCCGGAGTTCGCACCGCCTCCCGCGGTATGTACGGGATCGATCACGCCGAACCGCGGCATTGTCTTCAAACGCCGCACCCACCACCTCAACGCCGCCACGTCGTTCACTCCTCCTGCGTTCTGGATCGTTTGCAAAAACCGAGCCACCACAGGCTGTGTCTGCAAGATGACGTTCGCCGCGTGCACGACCGCGTCACGAAGCATGAGCCGCGCCTCCTTGTGAGGGGCCGGTTCATCAGCGGGATAATGTCTATTCCCTCGACCGAATCCCATTGGAGGAACGGCCCGGAAAGTCGACCCTCCTGCGCCGATTAGAGCGGGCGCTTGAGCCGCTACTTGAGCCGCTACTTGAGCCGCTACCACTTGAGCCTGTGCTTGAGCCGCAGCTTGAGCCTGTGCTTGAGCCGCTGCTTGAGCCGCTGCTTGAGCCTCTGCTAGAGCCGCTGCTTGAGCCGCTGCTTGAGCCTCTGCTAGAGCCGCTGCTTGAGCCTCTGCTTGAGCTT
>Ga0209502_10002029_pt1 | contig 17361 bp, 20 predicted proteins | sample ArcticOcean_MG_C_10_FD_187442 | JGI IMG/M metagenome (GOLD analysis project Ga0209502, IMG submission 187442) | Marine microbial communities from western Arctic Ocean - ArcticOcean_MG_CB11_90 (SPAdes) (version 2) | ecosystem: Environmental > Aquatic > Marine > Oceanic | place: Arctic Ocean...
CGCTTAGGGAGTTCCGTGGTGGTTTTTTCGTTCATCTTATCAACAGGGATATGAAGCGCTCTAGGGTAATGTCCCATACGATATTCGGTGATTGTACGAACATCGATAACCCTCTTTATCTTACCATCCTTAATGAGTCTCTTGGCTTCTTCGGCAGACACGAGGTTCTGACCATAGTAGGTATAGGCGGTGAGAGCGGCGAGACCACCAATAAAGACAAATGGGATCATTTAGTATTACAAAATGTTATTTTTTCTACATATATTTAATAGTTTGTTCAAAGTTGTCGATGTCGTTTGACACTTATCATATATTTCACACTTTGTAACTCCACTCATTCCCAAATAAATTACTACCGAGGTGATAGAAGACGCGCGTTTACCCATCATTTCTGGGCAGTTTACTGCCTTAAAAAATAACTGATCACACCTGTAAATATCATCTTCTAATGGATTAAACATGGCTAGCATTTTATGTAAAGCATTTAGTTTGTTTCTTTTCGTAAAAGATGATACGGTGGGTTTAACTTTGAGTTTCTCTATCTGAAGATTTAGCGATTGTATCTCATTTTTTGCTGTTTTATATTTTGTCTTGTACTTGTCTGCACGAGTCTTACCCATTTTGGATTTTTCTTAAATATTGGTGGAATGATTCCCACTTAGATGAACAACCAACAAGTAAAGAAAACAAAAAGCGCACAAAAGCGATACTCTGACCAGTTTTATTACCAGTATTTATGAGGTTCGACATATAGTTAAAGTTTATATTTGAATCTATATAAATGGATGATCATTTCATATTGGAAATTGATAATGCACTTACAGCTGAAGAGTGTAAAACCATTCTTGAGAGGTTTAAGGGTGACCCACGTAAAGCTCAAGATGTTATAACGGATCCCATAGGTAAGACTACAATCGTTGACCTAAAAAGAAGGGATAGTGTGAGTATATTTATATCTGACAAACCCGAGTGGGTAGACATTGATAAAATCTTAGCCAAATCTATCCAAGATGGTCTGAGAGTATATGAAAGGGAGATTAAAAAGAAAATTGAAATGGTTGGTGAAGATCCAGATGTCTTATTTCGTCTTCTTTTTAGAGGTGGTGAGAAGTTTACCGATAGTGGATACAATGTCATTCAAGTAAAACCCAATTCATGGTACAGATGGCATCACGATGGAAGTTTTGATACTAGGATGCTCCGATGTATATGGTATTTAAATGATATAGACGATGAGCATGGGGGATGTACAAACTTTATAAATAGACGTACTATTAAACCGCGAGCTGGAAAACTTCTATTCTTCCCTGCCACTTGGATACATGCACATAGTGGAGCTAGAGTAACTACTGATAAGTATATATGTGGTACTACAATCTTCATCGAATAGAAGGGGTTATGTAATAAAAAGCCTTATCGTGAGGTAGTGATACGATACTACCTGATGATCTGGGAATGATTAAATTAGTATGAAACTTAATTACCGAATGCAACACCAGCCATACCATCCTTGATACGAAGAATGTTATAGTTGACCGCATACACGCGATGAAGCTGGTTACCACCAGTGGGGGTGGTAACAGTAAGTTTGGCATTATCAATTCGTGAGAAATTTATGGAGCCTGTGGGTTGCATCTTGCTCATACTGAGGCAGAAAGGCCAAGTGAAGGTTGGGAGATCCTCGATAGCATCATCGGGGAGATCTGTACAGTGCATTTCGGGGACAACCGAGTGATGGTACACTGGGGAGGTTTCCTCGAATAGAGCGACACCGTTAATGTAGAGGGAAGACTTTCCGAATGTGTATTCAACGTCCCAGTCGTTACCGGTAGCCTTACCAGAGACAAGGTGAAGGGACTTGACTGGGTGGTTGAAGTAGCTCAAATCGATATCAGTATCAGTCTTGGTCGCCAATTGGTATTGCGTTTGGGTAATGAGAAGTTCATGATCATTTTCAGTGAAGAAAGCACGCTCATCGGTATCCAGGTAGACGTAGTTACCCCACACCTTGGGGGTGCTACCGGGGGTGAAACCATCCCGGCATTTTATCCGGATCTCGACGTCGTGGTATTGGAGTGCAACGAGTGGTAGTACCTTGGTCCAGTCCTCACCAAAGAAGAATGGGATCATGTAGTGATCCCCACCGTGGTTGTTCTTCTTGTTGTTTGTAGTAATCGCGCAACTCGCCTTCGCACCCGAATCACGTAGGAGAGGGTTATGAACACCTTGGATGAAAAGGGAATCGAGTTCGCTAACCTTTTGACCACCAATCCACAGAGTGAATTCGGTGGGGTTAGCCGCATTTTGGGAGAATAAACCTGGGGTGTTGTTTTGCACGGACGCAATATTAGTGGCCTCAATCCAGATGTAACTCATAAGATCACCCTTGGATCGGATGGGTATGGTAATTTCATTTGAATCACCGAAAGTGCCGATGTAATCCATACGCTCGGGTTTCATAGCAAAGTTTGTATAACGCTTATAATTCTGGCGGAAGAAGCTCACCTGAGGAGAACCAGTGATGTAGACATCCTGAGCACCTATGGATACAAGCTCAATTAAAGCAGCTGACATTTTTATTAATAAAGTATATTAAAATTTTCGTGATATATTATCACAGTAGTAGAAAGAGATGGTATTGTTTCAAGCGCTTACATGGGAAACGAGAGATACCGATGAGGAACATCTCATTAGTATTTTTGGTAAAATGGATAATGGTAAATCTGTGTGTTTAACGACATCATTTACACCGTATTTCTTTATCAAACTCCCTGGTAAGATTGACAATCAAAAGGTGCAGCGTATCTATGATATTCTTGACCAACAGTGTAAAGACTCTATACTGAGTTACTCTGTCATAAAATCTAAAGATGTTTGGGGTTTTCAAAATAATGAAGAGTGTTTGTTCATGAGGATTAATTTTAAAAATCTTCAAGCGAGAAGATTTGTTGATTCCATTTTGAGAAGACCTCTTGATAGAACACCGGAACTTTATGAAATATTTGGTGTTAGAAATGTCAAGGTTTACGAGGCGAATATCGATCCAGTTTTACGATTAATGCATCGTACCGGAATCCAGTCTACTGGTTGGTTGGACACTGGAGATAAATGCATTCGGTCACATTTAGCGATCGTTGACGTAGATTTATTTTGTAATGATTGGACTACCCTGAAGCCTGTATCGAGGGATGATATTGCACCATTTGTTGTAGCGTCTGTGGATATTGAATGTAATAGTTCTACGGGTAAGTTTCCGGATGCAAATATTCCTGGTGATACATGCTTTCAAATCGCAATTTCTCTCTGTACATTTGGTTCTGATGAACCTTATGACAAAACATGTCTTTGTTATAAAAAGACCGATCCAAAACTTGAAGGTTCTAACATTATAAGTTACGAAACGGAGAGGGAAATGCTGGAAGCTTTCCAGAAGTATCTTCATAAAAAAGATGTAGATATCATTACAGGTTGGAACATTTTTGGTTTTGATATGGAATATATCTACAAACGAGCTCAATTCAATCGGTGTCATCATGAGTTTTTCAATTTGGGTAAGCTCAAAAACACAGACTCGGAGCTTGTAATTAAAAAGCTTTCATCGAGTGCTCTTGGTGATAATATATTGAAACTCCTCCCAATGCCTGGACGTTTCACTTTTGATATGTTTCATGAAGTCAAAAAAGGGTACAAGCTTGACAGTTACAAACTAGATAATGTATCTAAATTGTACCTCGGTGATCAGAAGATTGATATGCCCCCAAAGGAGATGTTCGCTCGGTATAGAGAGGGAGATCCAATTAAATTACGGGAAGTTGCAGAGTATTGTATCAAAGATACTCTCCTCCCACACCGACTCATGAAGAAGCTTTGTATTCTCCTGAACCTGGTTGAAATGGCAAAGGCAACTTGGGTTCCTGTACACTTCCTTGTTGAGCGTGGTCAACAAATCAAAGTGTTTTCGCAATTGACAAAAAAGGCACGGGAATTGGGTTTCATGGTACCAACTATTCGGTATGGTTCTCTCCCAGAAGAACCCTATGAGGGTGCAACGGTTTTAGATGCACAGAAAGGGGCATACTATACACCCATCACAGCCCTGGATTTTGAAGCTCTGTACCCATCTATCATGATGGCACATAATCTTTGTTATTCTTCATATGTTATGGATGAAAGGAGGTATGGTAATATACCCGGAATTACTTACGAAACTTTCAATGTTGGAGATAGAACCTATAAGTTTGCTCAAGATGTACCAAGTCTTCTACCGAGTATTCTTCTCGAGTTGAAACAGTTTCGTAAGCAGGCTAAAAGAGATATGGCTTCCGCTACAGGCTTCATGAAGGAAGTGTATAATGGTAAACAGTTAGCCTACAAGATTTCAATGAACTCTGTGTATGGTTTTACTGGGGCTGGAAAAGGTATTCTTCCATGTGTCCCGATCGCATCTACAACTACATGTAAAGGTCGTAGTATGATTGAGGATACGAAGGAATATGTGGAGGCAAACTTCCCGGGGGCCAAGGTGAGGTACGGGGACACCGATTCAGTCATGGTTGAGTTTGATGTTGGTGATCGTAAAGGTGAGGAGGCAGTCGCCTATAGTTGGGAGGTGGGTGAGAGAGCTGCCGAGGAGTGTAGCGCCCTGTTCAAGAAACCAAATAACCTAGAACTTGAGAAGGTATATTGGCCCTATTTCCTCTACTCAAAGAAGCGGTATGCTGCGAAACTTTGGACAAAGGGTAAAGATGATAAGATGCACATGGACTACATTGATGTAAAGGGTCTCCAGCTTGTGAGACGTGATAACACACCCCACATGAGAGAGGTATGCAAGGAACTTCTTGATGTAATTCTCACTTCAAGTGACCCTGGACCACCCAAGGAGTTGGCTAAAGAGAGAGCAATTGAGCTTCTCTCTGGTGATATACCAAATCATAAGCTTATTTTGAGTCAAGGTCTCTCAGATACATATAAGGTTGGGGGTAAAAGTGTGTCCGTCACGAGCGCAGAAAGTGTTAATATTAACCAATCACATGTACGGGTTGTTACGAAGATGCGTGAGAGAAGGCCTGGATCAGAGCCACAATCTGGGGATAGAGTCCCTTATATCCTTACAAAGACTGGTGATCACAGGGCCAAGGCATTCGAAAAGGCTGAAGACCCCAAATACGTTGAAGATCATAAGATTCCCGTTGACTATCACTACTATTTTTTGAACAAGTTCCTAAATCCGGTATGTGATCTTCTTGATCCCTTGTATGAGAATGTAAAGGAAGACATATTTGGTGAAATTATCAATCAACATAAACCACCGAAACCCAAGAGAGAGCCACCTCTAAGTACTATGAAGAAGGATGACCTCATCTCAGAGTGTAAGCGTCTTGGTTTAGAAGAAGACGGTACACTGGTAGTCCTACGGACCCGTATTAAAGAATCGAGAATGAAAAGTGAAGAATCACTCGAAGACCTATTTAAAAATTACGAACTAAATAATAGTAAGAATGAGTCTTCTAACTGAAAGAATTACAAAACTTGTTGACGACGAACTAGAAGATAGAGTGAGTTTAATCATCAATGATTATGCAATGAAAATTTCAAAAAAATATGGCATTTCTCTCGATCTCTTATTGAGAGATATACCTGAAAGTTACACGAGTATGACGTGTAAGGGGACAAAATCGAATGGTCAACGTTGTGGATTTAAGGCGGGTAGTAATGGCTACTGTCGACATCATAAAGTTCAAGGTGAACGTATATGTCAGAGAATATTTGCAACTACTAGTAACCACAATCACGGCCCAGAAACTATGTTTGTGAAGGGGTGTCCAGGGTGTGAATCTTCTAATGAGCTTATAGATTTGGGTATATTATAGTATAATGAACAAAAACGACATTCTACTAAATTCGATAAACAACTTTTATAACGACGACAAGAATAAAACTACACTTGTAAATATTTTAGATAAATCCACGGGTATTTCTCTCCGAAACTTGGAATGGTTTATCACAAATTACGCAAAGAAGAATCAAACATCTTATGAAACGAGTGATGGTAAACTGTTTACCGTACATTGTGCATATAAATCTAGTCTTAATGGGTATAGTAAACAATTGTTTGACCCATTTTGTAGAGCTCAAAAATTTTCATACATCGTACCAGGTACAACAAATGAAATTCAAACAACCCTAGCTCAGTTAAATTTTATCAAGTGGTGTATCAAAAACAATATTATAGATTACATATCTGATAATAAAGATACCTTATTTAATAAGCAGGTGACATAAATCCTCTATCAAAAATAAATGTTTGATACCCGGTATAATACATATTTAACGAAAATGTATTTGAATCTACGTCTACTTTGGTGGTATCCAATTTGACTTCTATCAATGTTTTATCGGATTGTATCTCACTGAAATCCAAGTTCCCCGATGGTTCCACATTAATCGGATTCATCGAGAAACTATATGTATATATATTTCTAAAAGGCCTAGCTAACCTATTTTGAAATGGTATGAGATATTTAAAATAATTGTGATTTGTTTTAGTGACATTTGGTAACTTAGTTCCATTGATGAAAAAACTCGCACTGTCCATGATTGGATCAAAAAATGTTTGAATATCATCGAAACTTACATTAGATGAAAAGTTGAATCGATTTTGACAGTAATGATTCTCTTCAGTACTTGCATCACCTATCGCTACATCTTCATTCTCAAACTTTGTATTCCTCAAAAACCAATGTATACATTTGACTGGGATATTGGGTACCAGGTTATTTACTATGGTGTCTAATCCCACTTCGCTTATGATACTTGGATGTTTTCGAACAATATCAGTTGTAAACACTTGTCTTTGTGTAGCTAAAAAACTTCGTTCTTCCGCACTTACAGTGATCTCTTCGGTGATAATGTTAAATGATGGCAATTCTACAACATCGGTGGTATCTGTAAAAAATGTTTGTTTATGAAATTCTAGTTCAAACTCAATTTTTTGTTTGTATATACTACAAACTGGAAAATATGGTCTATTTGGTTGATTCGTAGAATACTCATCACTCGCATATTTTCGCGTAAAAAAGAGCTGTAATGGGATCACCAGATCTGACGCGTATTGAGCAACTGAATCGTTATTTGTAGCTTCATCATATCCGAGAGATCTATTAATTAAAAATCTATTTGCTACCTTTTCAGAAATTTCCAAGTATAATTCATCGTAAATAATTCCCCAATCATCATAAATCTTTTCAACTTCAATGTCATCAACACGCATTGTTATACTCTTTAGAATATGTCGTCCCAATTGGTCGGCGTAATTTCCATCTGATAACCCGGGCATTGTGATACTTAGATACATATTACTCAATAGATCACCCATGTTTTGAGGATTGAATTGAACCTTCACAATTTGACCGAAAGGCCAATTTGCAACGGTTCCATTGTTAATAACATTCCTACTTCTCTGATATTTTCTAAAGTTTGAATGCACTTTATTAGATTTAACATTAAAGAACGATTCTTCTGGGTCTTTAGATAGTAGGTAAGAATCCTGCTTTCCAATAGCTTTTAGGGAAATCTTTGCAGCTTCACCCATGCTTACTATTGTTTACATATTTTTAATATCCATTTTCCACATTGTAATATGACTCGTCTTCAACATCTTCTCAAGGTCTTCATTCGCCTGTTTCGCCTCCTCCATAAGTGCATTGACGCGTTCATCCGTATACTCAACAGTCCTAATATTGAGAAGGTAGTCCAATGACCCATCAATCATCGGGAAGGTTGAGGACATTTCATTTTCGAGGTCCTGCTTCTTCCTCTTGAAAACAACGAGTTTACCCTCGATGACCATAGAAACAAACTTTGATTTGTGGCTACACATCTCGGTCTTCTTTTGAAGGACATCGATGAGATGGGCCTTCCTCATCTTATAGTGTTCTAAACGGAGTTCTACAAAGTCTTCGAGAATCTCCTCGGGACTTGCATACTTGTGAATACCCTTCGTTGGGTGAAAGAGATGCATGTTTGATACACGGAAGGTCTTTCTCAACTTGAGATCTTTCAGTAAATCTTTCCCCGCATACTCCGTGATTTCGAAATGAACATCGTCTGTGGTAGAGTTATTGATGTACCCCCCAATCATCTTCTTTTCCACGAGTGTATCGAGGTACTCCTTATAGTCTTGGGTCCAGCGACCTGGGGGTAATTCTGTGACCACGATGTTGGTTCCGGACCAATTCCATACACCTTCCATCATCCATGTATCCTCCTCTTTGTGTACCACACCCTTGAACCCTCTGAACCATGGTCGCATAGCGACGATTTCCTCACCACTCAAAATCCGCTTGATATTCGCCTTGATATCGTCTGGGTTGAAAGGTGGTACATAACAACTGAACCCTGTACCGATACCTTCAGTTCCATTCACAAGGACCATAGGTAAAGTAGGCATGTAAAAGTCAGGTTCGATTGAACGACCATCATCGTCCAAATAATTGAGAATCGCATCATCCTTAGGATCGAAGAGCTTCCTCGCATCCTTGGTAAGCTTCGTGAAGATGTACCTTGTTTGAGACGCATCCTTACCACCCATGAGCCTCGTACCAAATTGACCACAGGGCTCCAAAAGATTGATATTGTTAGACCCCACGTAATCGTTCGCTAACTTCACAATCGTATCCGCGAGAGAAACTTCACCGTGATGGTAAGCACTCTTCTCAGCCACAAATGCAGCCAATTGGGCAACCTTCATCTCATCCTTGAGATTCTTCTTGAAGCATGCGTACATAACCTTGCGCTGTGACGGCTTGAGACCATCAGCCATGTGCGCGATGGAACGCTTCAGATCTGCGAGACTGAAATTGACCAAGTCCTTATGCACAAAGTCTGTGATGTCCAATTGTTTCACACTCCCGTAGGGTACTTGAAGTTCGTTTGCATCTTTCGCTGTACTTTCGAGAAGCCATACTTTTCGAGCATCAGCCTTCTTCTTGTCAAAAGCGAGGACGATCGAGGCATCTGTCATCTTATCCATATCGAATCGAACGGTCAAGTCTTGAATCTGCTTGAAGTACTCACGCGCCTCCGCCGATGTGGAAGTACCTAAACCCTTATAGTACTTGACTCTCCACCCAGCCTTACCATCACCATACCAGGTTCTAAACGCAGAGTCTGTGTAGAAAGACTTGGTAGTAGAACCTTTGGATGCCTTGATGATTGGTGTCACCATACTCACCACAAAATTGAGCTTGAGGAGGCTCGGCCAGAAATAATGAATCATGTTTAGGATGAGACCCTTGATGTGAGACCCATCGTTATCAGCATCTGTCATGATCATTAAGCGTCCATAGCGAAGCTCTGAGACATCCTTATAATCCTTACCCTGTTGGAGACCCAAAATCTTCTTGAGATCGTTAAACTCCTGGTTCGATGTGAGTTGTGCCACAGAGACATCCCTCACGTTTTTACACTTACCACGGAGTGGAAAGACACCATAGTGATCGCGTCCAACCACGGAGAGACCTGCGACTGCCAAAGTCTTTGCTGAGTCACCCTCAGTCACTATAAGTGTACAATCTTTAGAATGTTTAGTTCCCGCCTTATTGGCATCATCCAATTTGGGGATACCAGTAATAGTAGACTTGCGGGTACCATCAGACTTCGAGAGTTCCTTCATCTCCTTAAACTTTGAGAGTGCCAAGAGTTCATCAGCTACACCAGTCTTGAGAACACCTTTGATGAAGTTCTTGGGGGGGTCAAACTTACTCCCAAAGTCTAGAGACTTTGAAGTACACTCCGACTTAACCTGACTGGAAAAGTTTGGATTCTCGAGTGTGGCTCGTACAAAGATATTGAACGCATTCTTCACCTGTTGGGGCTTCAGTTTGATCTTCTTCGCCATTTCATCAATGATAGCCCCAGCCACATGGGATGCGACATGATCCACGTGAGAACCACCTTTAGTGGTACAAATACCATTCACAAAAGAGACCTGTTCCATGCCATTCTCAGATGGACCAATACAAACAGACCAACGGTCATTGGTGAAAGAGTAAACTTCATTCACACCTTCATGCATCTTGGCATAGAATTCGAAGTCTTTTTTTGGTATAACTTCTCCATTGAATTTCACTTTGCATGTTGAAGTTGTGCAAATATTAGCATCCCATACACGCTTCTCAAAAATCTTATAAATGTTAAAGTCCATTTTGGTCATCCCGAACCGTTTCCAATCGGGGATGAATGTGATGGATACCGAAGAAGATGTACCGGAATATTTTTTAATTTTTGGGGGTTCACATATAGTCATGTTGTTAGACCATTCTTGGGAGTATGTCTGTTTCATCTCATGATCTTTCACCATGATTGAAAACTTTGTCGAATAAATGTTTGTCAGTTTCGCACCATAACCGTTACGACCACCGACGATACGCTTTTGGGTATCATCATAATTGGTACTCGTGAGAAGGTGTCCAAACACAAGTTCGGGGTTCCATATACCTTCTTTTTCGTGCATACGAACACTGATACCACCGAGAGGACCATTGTTCTCGATGGTGATGGTACCAGAGATTTTGTCAATATCAATCGAGATGTTTGTAACATTTTTAGGATACATAGAGTTTCGATCAATTGCATTGACCAAGATCTCGTCAAATATTTTTAGAAGACCCGGAGAATATTTCAAACTTGTCTTCTCAAACTTATCATTATTGAGAATCCAATAAGGTTCGGTACCCAAATCGACCGGACCGACATAGGAGTCAGGTCTCTTGAGAACATGTTCAATGTGGGTCAGTTTTTGTACACTTTCTCCCATTCTTTCTTTAATATTTAAAGATTCATTTCTTTACTTAGGTTTACTAAAAACTTATCTCAGTTGATAATAAATGTCTTCAAATAATACTCGTGAAAAGATTAAAGAGTTAGAAAAAGAACTTCGGAACATGAAGAAGAACCTTTATAATGTTCAGAACAATTTACAACTACTTAACAACACTATCAATAATAAATCGAATAAAAATAAGAACGTTACGACATGGATGCACGCTAATATGACAGCCACCACCAAGAATGGTATAAAACCAGCTAAACGTGCTTACATTAAGAGTAATGTTAAGAATGGTACGATTATGACTGTATATAATAGAAATGGTTTGAAGAAATGGTTAACCGGTGCAAAAAATTTAGGTAAAAATGCTAAGCAACCAAGTCCCCTTACACGGAAGCCTTTTGGATACAATAACATTATGAAGTACCCCCCTAGACTTGTTGTCAAAATGAAGAAGTGATTTTTTTTCAGTGTTACATGTAGAAGATGTATCTATATCTCGTAGTTGCAATTTGTGTACTATTTTTGGTTATGCAAAACAAGACACGCGGTATGAAAAAATCTATAGAAAAGTTGGTGAGACAATCAGCGCGATACGCAGTGGCTGCACAACAAGACGCTTCTCCAGTTATCGCAATTCTTCATGCAAATTATGCCGTAGCGTATCTAAATGCTCTCAAAGATATAGCGACAGATTCACAGATCCATAATGCCACTGGTATTGATGTAAAGAAGTTTAAGGATCATGTAACAAATGTACAGGACATGGTGACTAAAAAGACATCTGAGAAGTGTCCAGAGTTTATTGGTGAAGTTGACATTTACTTGTCCCAAATTGGGGGTGAATCAATATAATTTATAAAAACCTAAGTCAACTCCGAATATTTAAATATTCCACTATAAAAATGCAAGTGATTCGTGACGCCTTATGGAATGTCTGCCTCTCGGATGCGACGAAAATGAATCGCCTCAGAGAGCCAAATGATAAATGTTATCATCTTGCGGATGCTACATGGAAGATGAAGATGAGGTACAAGAATATCGAGGCTAGAAAGAAAGAGCATTCATTGATATTTCTTGATGCGCCACCAAAGGTTGTTCAATCTCAACAACGTACACAGCAAAGCATTTGTTGTGCCATTACTATGTCGAGTAAGAAGTGTCGTTTTAAAGCTGTTTGTGGGAAATACTGTCGAAAACATAAAGTCGTAGACACTTCTATTGGGGAGAAGACCGATATTAGCAGCCTGTTGGGAAAACTAGATAGAATTAAAATCACAGACTAGTTATAAATAAGATGTTGGACCAAGAAACACTTAGACCTGTAATAATAGCTATGTCTCTTTACATAGTAGTCAGTATTCTCATCCCTAAGATAATAAAGAAACCCACTGGTATTCAGATACTTGATGATTTAGTCATGACTCTGATAGCTCAACAAGGCTCATTGACGAGTGGCACTATTATCATTGGTCTCATTGTTTTCGCTACCAATTACATTCAAGAGGAACTCCTTTAGAATATTTTCGTTTCCTACTAGGGTTTTAGTGTGTTCGTGGTTCATATATCGAACTCGGTTATCATATGTATGTTTCATAAACTCCAAGAGTTGATCAAAGTTGGGATCCCCCCAGGTCATCCCTTTTTTGAATAGGAAGTCATCTTTGTCCAATTCTTGAAGTTTACAATCAATAGTATAAGGTGTTTTTACGTATTCTGGTGCACCACCATAATTTGTTATAATGACAGGTTTATTTCTAAGTGCTGCTTCCACGGCACCCATACCTACACCTTCAGAATGTGAAAAGTTCACATAACAATCACACCGATCATGTAATTTATCCATTTCTTCTTGTGACACGAGGCCATTTATGACTTCTACACGTGGGAGTTTAATACTCACATCATTCCCACACGTAGCTTTTATAACAAGACGTGTATTTGGTTCATTAAGACGAACAAATGCCTGTAAAATGTCTTTAAATTTCTTTCTAGGATCCATGATGTTACCTATATGGTAAAAAATGTAAGGTTTTTCATGTGGTATCGGTATATGCGCATGAATCACATAGAACTCGTTATCTGGAAATTGACGAGAAAAAACTTTCTTACAAAACTCACTCGGAACCGCAACTCGTTTAAACTCTTTCATGATGAGACCATAGTCTTCGTGAACAGTTTCAGTTTCACACACGGTCATACAGGCGAGATTATTAACTTTAGTTCGAATATACTTAAGATATTCAAGATGATTTTCGATTGGGAGCATAAAAACTAAACCATGTTCTGATACGGGTAATGTACTTCCAAATATGTGATATTCAGATCCAGGGAATAACTCTGTATATTTACTGGCATGTTGACCTATACCAGAAATTAAATTGGGACCTATCACGATCATTTAGTTTAAAGATAATCTCTCCTTTATATATATAACATGGATACCCTACGCAAAGAGATTGAAGATGAGATTAAACGCACTCGCCTAGACAAAACACGTCTTTATGAACTTATTCTGAAGATTGTTGACAGTTCTTCCACAGGGGGGTCAGGTAGTACCGGCCCTGCTGGCCCCGCTGGCCCCACTGGCCCCGCCGGCCCCACCGGCCCCGCCGGCCCCGCTGGTCCCGCCACCCCCGCGTCAAAAGTGGTTTCCCCTGTTCCCGTTAAGGAAAAGGCCACGAACGTTACACCAGTTAAGAAGACCCCCCCCAAGAATAAGGTTGTCACAACTGCGTAATTTTAATACCACCTCTCCTTCCACCTTGATTTTATAATTTCCTCAATCATTTATTGAAATAGTAATATTTCCTTCATATCAATAAATGAATTACATCGGACCCTTTATAGAAAATATTCACATAGATGATGAAGACCCACGATTTGTCCACCAAATGAAACCTCCAAAAATAGCTGTTAAAATTGCAACTAGAACACCAAATGAATACTTTTCCTTTGGTGGCTCTAGTGGTTTATCTGGTAATCGTTGTACATTTTGATTGAGTAAGTCTATTTTACCTGTGAGTTTCTCCAGAGCATGTAAGATTTGTAAGTTTCTATCTTTTGGTTTTTCTTTTATGTTAACTGTTGTAATTTCGAGTACCATATACCACTTTGCATCTGGTTGTAGTAAAGTATAGTCACCATCATCCTGGTGTTCATATATTTTGAAGTTTAACTTTTTGATTGATATTGGATTGAAATAGTTTTGATGTCTATTGAACAGTTTTGCTTGTTTATCCCTTAATACAATTCCGTTACTTCCAGAAAAATGTCTCTCAAGTGGTATTCTAGAAAAAATCTGTCCATGTCTTTCATCTAAAAGTTGTGCAACCTTTGGAATATCCGGGCAAACTATATCCACATATTTTGCTATATTTGTACTCAAGTTTGAACTATTTTCACCGATTTGTGTGACATAGAAATCTACCATTTTAATTCCTAAAACTCTACTCATATCTTCAACGTGTGTATTTGATTTTAGTTGAAGGTCAAGTGAGAAGCTATTATTTGTGCCATTTACAAACATCGAATCTATTATAACATATTGAACCTTTTTAGGTATGTCCTCGATTGACATTCTGAAGTAAACCAACATAAAAAAAATAGAACCTTATTACATATGAAAAGTTATTTCAAACAAGGAACAGATCTCAAAATTAGATATTTCAAAAATGGTGATATGATTATCAAACAGATATCGGATGACGATGTAGTCATATATGAACAAAGCATGATTAAATCATCGCTATCAGAGTTTACGTATGACAAAGTATTTTATAATGAAATATACGAACAGGATACGAATATCGCTAATGGTTTTATCGAATGTGAAAATGAAAATAGTAAATGTGTAATCCAATAAAATAATATCCTTCACTTTTTCAATCACTTACAGTTGACAAAATGTATGAAAACTTTAAGACGGAAATGTTTTATAAAGTGTTGAAACATATGACTAAACGTACTTAGAAGTGTTATAACTGTAAAACATAAGTATGGATGACCTTCGAAATGCAATGCGAGTCATAGATGAGAACTCTAATAAGTTATCCGAAGGGGATTATCTCCAATTGTGTAACTTGTTGAGGAATGTGTATAGGTATGAAGAGCGCAAAGAAATGAATAACCTCTTTGATTATCAAACTTTTAACATGTTTGTACCTGGTGAAAGTGAAGAAGAAAGAGATTATTTTTATAATCATTACTACCAAACATCACTCGATAATGAACTGATGTTTATGAAATCTCAACGGCATTATCTAGAGTCTGAAATTGAAATACATAGACCTATACAACGTATATCTAAGAATGTGAAGTTAGATGCAATCAAACAATATTGTGGTATCAACGATATACGTCTAGGACAATACACAATTGAGAGATTTAAAGAATATCATATAATAAACAGATTATTTGTGAGTGATAAAATATTTGAAAACGGTTTACGAAATATTTGTAAGACTTTTATTCATATGGAAAATAAATATAGAAATCTATATTGTGGAGTCATCATGGAACGGATTGAAAAAATTGAGGGGTGGTTGGATACGATTGAGGATATGTAACCTAAGTTTCCACCCAACTTTATAAAAACAGAACTTATTCATCATGGATTCTCTTACCAACATGATGTCGCTCATCGACGTCAATTCCAAGTCAATCCCAGAGGGGGACTACTTGAAATTGTGTAACTTTATGATGGATGTACACAAGGCTCTCCCGAAAAAGGTGGTCCCGACCTTCGCCGACATACCCGAAGATGTCCGAAACCGTCGTACTAATATCTATAATGATATGAGGCATATTAGTGACGAGTTGAGGAGAACCAGAAGTAGTATGAAGAGCCTAAAGATTAGGAAGCGGGTCACGGAGAGTGTTAGAAGAGATGCGATCAGGGATGCGGGTCTGAGGATGGGTCTAACGCTCAGGCGTTTTACCCTTGAATGTCTCCAATTGCAGGGTGTAGTGATCCCAAATGCCTGTCATTTCTACAAAGAATACATGGAGAGGACTAACTCAGCGAATCAAATTCTCTTGAATGGCTTAACCGAAAAGCTCAATGGGGAGCTACAAGAATGGGACCGACTCGGTATAGCATATGTAGGTGTTGAACAGGAATTTGAAGATTTGGGATACAATCTCATTTAAATTATGATGTATGTATTGATAAATTAAGCAGAATTACCACCTATTCGATCACCATATTGGATATGAATCCACCTAGTTGTTTTAATTGAAGATCAATTTGAATTAAAATAGCAACCTAAGTTGTTGGTCCCCCCGTAAAATGTACGATATTTCCCCGATGGCCTCGAATGATGAGATTCTGCAGGAGTTGCGTGCATTGAGGCTTGAGATTGGTGAGTTGCGCGCCCAACCTAAGGTATCCCCGTCCACTAAGAAGTCTCCATGTAAGGGTGTGACTGGTAAGGGTACTGTGTGTAGGAATGGGGCTCTCCCCGGGTGTGACCATTGTAGGATGCACAGCCGTGAGCCCAAGCCTGCCAAGGAGCCCAAGCCTGCCAAGGAGCCCAAGATGAAGAAGGTACAACCTGAGCATACGCATGGTATTGGTGAGATCCCTGTTGATCCGTGTCCCCTATGTGAGACACATGGGGATGTTTGGGATCCTGACCTACCTGATGCTGACTTTGAGGCTCCAGATATTACAGAGAGGTTGAGAGAATTGTTAGCACGTGAAGAAAATCAATAATAAAGTACAATAAAATATATACAAAATAGTTTTAAAGTGTTTGAAGTTGTAAAAAAATATCTAATAGTTTATGATACCAATGGGAGACATATGACTACTATGAGTTTCTAAAAGTTTGTAAAGTTTGTGATAGTTTATAAAGTTTCTAAAAGTTTTAAAGTAATTCAAAAAGAGTTATGTCGCTACGCTCCGGTCATGGCCGCGAATCCCACACGCGGGTGTTGGTACATAGGATATTCGATGGTGTAATAGGTTATGGGTTATGGGGTATGTAGTGTAAATAGATATGTGTAATATTTCATTAAAATAAACTGATTTCTAGGAACTCTTCGAATGTGCATATCTCTTTATAGTCAATGGCTTCCGCAAACTTCTGGAGTTCTTCGGGGAGGTCACTCGGGATTAGGCAGCTCTCGATGTATGTATGGGAGATTGACATGTCTCTATCATCGAAGTACTTCAAAAGTTCCACGAGGGTTCCGTCATCTATGGTCTCCATGGCTTCACAAAACCTATCTTCACATAATGATGACCCTACGAGGAGGTTGTCCTTGATGTATTTTTCGAGGCCATCGTCCGGTGAGGCGTAAATTTCATCCGCCAACATCGAGCAATTCATGAGGGTACTGAGACCACCCGCGATGTATTGGATGAACTGTTTCTTTTCGGAGGTAATTGACATCTTGTGTTGGATGTGGACTTTAAAGGATGAATAAAATGGGAATAATGTTGATACTTAGGTAAAAAAGATGGGTTCGCTTCGCTCAAAGTATGGCCGCGACCCGTATCATTTAGATATACAATGCTTAATGTA
>Ga0209502_10002039_pt1 | contig 17291 bp, 11 predicted proteins | sample ArcticOcean_MG_C_10_FD_187442 | JGI IMG/M metagenome (GOLD analysis project Ga0209502, IMG submission 187442) | Marine microbial communities from western Arctic Ocean - ArcticOcean_MG_CB11_90 (SPAdes) (version 2) | ecosystem: Environmental > Aquatic > Marine > Oceanic | place: Arctic Ocean...
AAGCTTCATAGCCAGGAAATGCTTCTTCTAACATTTCAGTTTGTACAGCTCCTAACGCAAGTACATTAAAATTAATTTTTAGTTCCTTATACTCTTCTGCTAACATCTCTGTTAGAGTAATTAAAGCTCCTTTACTAGAACTATAAGCTGATAGTCCTGGGAATTTTACGCTTCCTTGAACTCCACCAATAGAACTTATATTAATAACTTGACTTTTTTCCTTCATAAATGGAAGACAACTCTGAGTTAGCATGGCAACACCAAATACATTAGTACTATAGATAGTCTTAAAGTCTTCTAAGGAGGTATCTTCAAAATTTTTATTAATTAGTAATCCGGCATTATTAATTAATATATCCACTGTATTCCAGTTTTTAGATATAAACTCCTTAACCATTCTGTGATCATTCTCTTTAGTAATATCAAATGATAAAAAAGAAGTATTTGCTAAATTTAAATTCTCTAAGTTACTTATGTTTCTAGAAAGAGATAATACATTAAAACCTGAGTTAGAAAATATTTTAATCAACTCAAGACCTATCCCTCTACTTGTACCAGTAATGACTACATTTTTTGACATTCAAATTATATTTATATAAATAAAGATAATAAATAAAACTATAGTTGTTAAGCCAACATAGTTACTGGGTTTTCAACAAATCCTCTTAAAGTCTGCAGGAATTTCGCACCTGTTAAACCGTCAATTACTCTATGATCACAAGCTAAGGTAAGCTTCATTGTATTTCCAACAACTATATCACCATTTTTAACAACTGGCTTTTCAATTATGGAACCTACAGATAAAATTGCAGAATTGGGTAAATTAATAATTGAAGTAAAACTTTCTATATCAAACATTCCAAGGTTCGAGATTGTAAATGTACTACCCTCCATTTCTTGAGGAGTTAGTTTTTTTGACTTAGCCTTAATCGCAAAGTCTTTCACCTTACCACCAATTTCAGATAAATTAAGTTGATTCGCAAACTTAAGCACTGGCACAACTAAACCGTCCTCCACTCCAACCGCAACTCCAATATGAACATGCTTGTTATACCTTACCTTATCTTCAAACCATTGAGAATTAACACTAGGGTTAATGCTTAATGCCATTGACGCAGCTTTAACAATTATATCATTAAAAGAAATTTTTGTATCAGGAATTGAATTGTATTGATTTCTAAATGAAATCGCATTAGACATGTCAAATTCAACACTTAAATAATAGTGAGGGGCTGAAAACTTAGATTGACCCAGTCTCTTAGCAATTGTCTTTCTCATCTGGGAATGATTAACCTCTTCAAAAGACTCGTTAAGATCTAAAGTTACACTTGCAGGAGTTCCTGTCTTGTAATTTTCAATATCAATTTTTATTATACGACCATTTTCTCCAGAACCAGAAATAGTGTTTATGTTAATATTTTTCTCTAAAGCTAATTTTTTAGCAAGAGGAGATATAAATAACCTTTTATTGTTTACGGGCTCTTTATTTTCTACTGCAATAGTAGAACTTTCTACAACTTGCTTAGTCTCAACTGGTTCAGATATAGGTTCTTCAGTTTTATCTACTGACGAATTATTTTTCCCAAAATTATCTACCAAATGATTTACTGAAACCCCTTTAGGACCAATTATAGCCAAAAGGTCATCTACATTAGCAGATTCACCTACTTGTAAACCAATATACAATAGAAATCCAGACTGAAAAGATTCAAATTCCATTGTAGCTTTGTCAGTTTCAATCTCAGCTAAGATATCTCCTTCATCAACATTATCACCAACTTTTTTAAGCCATGTAGCCACAGTTCCTTCTTCCATGGTATCGCTTAATCTAGGCATTGTAACTACTGTTACCCCATCCGGAATAGAGTTATTATCAGTAACTATATCATTCTTTATCTCTTCAACTTTATTTGTATTTTCTTTTTTCACCTCTACGTTTGTTGAAGAATCATTCAAAGAACTTAATAAACTTTTGTAATCTTCATCAGGTTGTCCAATAATTGCTAGCGGATCATCAACATTTGTAGTCTCACCAACCTGCACACCTATGTAGAGCAATGTACCTTCATAAAAAGATTCAAATTCCATAGTCGCCTTGTCAGTTTCTATTTCTGCTAGAATATCTCCTTCTTCTATCTTATCACCAACTTTTTTTAACCAAGAAGCTACAGTTCCTTCTTCCATGGTATCACTAAGCCTTGGCATTTTAATTAATTCTGCCATAATTATAATTTATGTGTTAAAAAAGGATAGTCATCTTGCTCATAAACAGCATCATACATAAGTTTTAAATCTGGATAATCAGATTCTTCCGCAAATTTCTCACACTCTTTAACCTTTATTTTTATTTTTTCACTAATTTTTTCTAATTCTGATTCTGTTGAATATTTTTCATTTAATATTATATCCTTAATCTGATTTATGGGATCTATCTTTTTATATTCAGCAACTTCATCTTTTGTTCTGTAATGTTGAGCATCACTCATTGAGTGACCTCTGTATCTATACGTTTTCATCTCTAAAAAAGTAGGACCATCACCCTTCCTAGCTCTATCTATAGCAGTACTTAAGGCCTTAGCAACCTTTAAAGGATCCATACCATCAACTGGACCACATGGCATTTCGTAACCTAGTCCAAGTTTCCAAATCTCAGTATGATTTGCAGTCCTTTCTACAGATGTACCCATTGCGTAACCATTGTTTTCACAAATAAATATTACTGGTAATTTCCATAACATAGCTAAATTAAAAGCCTCATGAAGAGATCCTTGTCTTGCAGCACCATCTCCAAAACAGCAGAGAGTTACTGCATCTGATCCGTGGTATTTATCTCCAAAAGCAATACCAGCTCCTAAAGGGATCTGACCCCCGACAATACCATGTCCACCATAGAATCTATGTTCTTTTGAAAATATATGCATTGAACCACCTAATCCTTGTGAAGTACCTGTTTTTTTACCAAATAACTCCGCCATTACTCTTTTCGGATCAACTCCCATTCCAATAGGCTGTACATGATTTCTATAAGCAGTAATCATTTTATCTTTAGAGAGATCCATCGCATGCAAAGCTCCAGCTAAAATAGCTTCTTGACCATTATAGAGATGTAAAAAACCTCTAACTTTCTGTTGAATATATACAGCAGCTAGCTTATCCTCAAACTTTCTCCAAAACAGCATATCTTCATACCATTTTAAATAAGTTTCTTTTGTTATCTTTTTCATATTTAATATATAATCGATTACAAAAATAATCAATGAAATCTAGTTAAAAAAAGTTAATAATAGAATTTTTTATAAAAAAGAGGAATCAAATTTAAAAGGCAACAAATTATCAATAGAATTAGAGAACACAATCTTTCCTTTTTCACCCATAAAATATGTGCCAATAGGCGAATTTTGTTTGTTTTCAAATTCAGAAATAACCTGTCTACAACCCCCACACGGAGCGATTGGGGTTTTATTTATTTTAGTAATAGATCCTGCTACAATTACTAAACATACTATATTGGAGTCAGGGTACATTGAGTTTGCATAAAAAAGAGCAGTTCTTTCCGCACACAGTCCAGACGGATACGCAGCATTTTCTTGGTTAGAACCAGTAACAACTTCACCATTATCCATCAAAACAGATACACCAACAGAGAATTTTGAATATTTTGAATATGCTGTTTTTCTTATACTTTTTGCACTTTGCACTAAAGAAACTACTTCACTCGGTAAATCTTCAGTAGAATCAAAAACCGTAAAGTTTGAATTAATTGAGATTTCTTTCATGCTGAGTCTATTTAATATTCATAATATTCATTATCACCAAAATTAAAAGTTAAAGAAAATCTAAGAGTATTTTCTAATGGGCTAGGAACTTTAGATGCAGAAAATAGATAAGATAAATCAATATTAGTACCACTAAATTTAAACCCTGCTCCAAGTGCTAAAAACTTTCTAGCCCCCTTATCTTCACTTTCGTTAAAAAAACCTGCTCTTAAAGCAAAGGAATCCTCATACGTATACTCTGCTCCTAAGGACCATGTAAACTCACGAAGTTCTTCACTAAATCCACCTGGAGCATCAGAAAAAGACTGAAATACACCTGCCAAAAAACCTACATCCGTTGGTTTGCCTTCTATAATACCTGTGTAACTTTGCCCAATTTGTTCTTCATCTTCATCAAATAGACCATTTCCATTAACATCATTATAGTCAGTAAAAGTACCTAAGAGTGGAGGAGTCGGAACTAATAACTTAGAAAATTCAGCAGTCACAGAAACCTTATTATATGAATCTAAAATAAAATCGAAACCACCACCTACTCTCAGCATAGTTGGTAAAAAACTTTCAGAACCTGAATCATCATATTTAATTTTAGGCCCTAAGTTTTGAATTATAAAACCTGCTCTCCATCTGCCAGTATAGTCGCTATACACTTGTTCTTCCCCTTGATAATAACCTGAGATATCAACTCCGTAAGAGCTTGCAGCTATAGCATTTTGATCTACTACTTGTATTTTTAGATCAGATCTCAAATAACGTAAGGAAACCCCCATAGAGAACTGTTCAGCTAGCCTTAGTGAGTAAGAAACATCCATTGTTAACTCATTAGGTTTTTCAATTAAAGCTTCTGAGAACTCGTCTTGTACAATTTCTATTTCACCTAAACTAAAATATTTAAAACTTACAGCAAATGCACTTCTTTCATTAAGCCTATTGAAGTAAGTAATATTTCCTAATGAAATATCATTTACCAGTTTGCTTAAATATGGGGTATAACTTATACCAAATCCAGATTTAGATTCAGAAAAAGCATATTTTGACGGATTCCAATGCTGAGAATATGTGTCAACATGAGTTGCCACACCCATATCACCCATTGCTGCAGCTCGAGCGTCCGAAGCAATTAATAAAAAAGGCACTCCAGTGGTTATTACCCTACTATCATTTGGATTTGGAACAACCTGTGTTTCAGTTTGTGATCTTATTTCAGAAGTGAATAAAAATAATACAAAAATAAATATGTGATATCTCATTTAATTGAATCTTTAATTGAATCTTTAATTTAGTAAATATACTTTAATATTATAGTATAACAAGTTTTTGAATCTTTTGTGCTTTATTGTTTGTTTGCATAGACCTAACCTTAATTTTATAAACATAAACACCCTTTGCAAGTCTATCACCATACTCATCACGACCATCCCAAACGATATCTCTTGATAAGTTTGAAGAACCTAAAATATTTGTTTGTTGGTTTATCGATTTTACAAGTTTTCCTGAAATAGTAAATATTTGTAATAGAACGTCCAAAACATCACTACTATTGTGGTTAAACCAAAATTCTGTGTAATTCACAAAAGGATTAGGATAATTTAAGACATTTGAAATCACTAAATCTTCATTTTGATCGAAAACTAAAAACTCAATTTCTGTATTTGAAGAGTTATTAAACACATCCCAAGCTTTAAAATTAATTGAGTGGATTCCAGGTTCAAGGTCTCTCAATGGGTATTTAACACTACCATTTTTATAATCGTCTAATTCTGCTTCGTAATAATCATTAAGCTGAAAAGTATTTGAATTATCTCCATCTAAAACTGCAGTTATATCGTGACCTATTCCACTTGATGTATTTATTCCATTATCATCAAATAGTTTTGCAATTAAAAAAGGACTTTCATTAGTAATTCCTCCGTCTATAAAACTCTCATCGTTCATATAAAGGTTAATTTCTGGACCTGTATTATCATTGACTGCGTTTTCGTTAATCCCACCAATTAAGACACTTAAGTCATTACCAGAGTTATCTAAATCAGAGTTGTTTTTTTTAGCATACAGACTAAATTTACCAGTACCAATAGCCATACCAATATCCCTAGGCACAACAAAATCAAACTCAAATAGACCATTAACTATAGATGCCTTACCTTTAAAAATAGTTTCTCCTAGTGTTATAAAATCTAGTATTATAGGTTCGTTATTTTGATAAACGTTATCATTTCCTAAAGTAGATCTTGGAATATTTTTATCATACACAGTGGAAGTTAATTCTCCGTTGTAGTCATTTAAAATATTACCACCTAAATCCTCAATCTGCCCTTTAACGTTGACGTAACTAAGAGCTTTTAAAGGCTCAATTAAATCATTAATAGCAATATCATTTATACTTGTAATTTTAATATTTGGTTTTGGAAAAGCTAACTTCATTGCTGGGTCACCTATAAAAAACACTAGTCTTCGCTGTATAATATTTGAAATTTCAGGATCATTTTTTGTTAGTCTTAAAGCTTCGGCCATAGTATAGGTTGAGCTAGAGTCTAATGAAAAAAGATATTTCTGAAGAGTAATATTAAAATCAACTCCAACACTCACAAAAATTTGACGAGTTGTCGTTATTAAACCTATTGAACCTCCATTTTTGTTCCAGTATAAAAACTCACCAGCAGTATCTCTGTTGGGATTATCAAATTTTGTAAATTCACAAGTAACTGAAACAAAACAATTTAGTCTATCTTTATTTAATAACTCTTGAGCATCAATCTTGTCAAAAATTCTTTCCCTAGCTATTCCATCTTCACCCCCATGCCCAAAATAATTCACAACTAAAGCTCCAACTTCTAAGTTATCTATAATAGCATTATTCACCTCAGGATACCTCTCACCTCCAGATGTAGACTCCTGCACAAAAGCATCTGCATATATTTTTTTTACATTGATTGAAGATTTATTATTTTCAATTATTGTAGCTAAAGAATCTGAAGTACTCTGAATTATATCTTCCCATGACTCATCGACATCATCAGCAATAACAACAGTGGTATTTCTCCAACTACCAAAAGAATCTTCACTGTAATAAGATTCGATTTTATCTACTAAATCTTTTGCTCTTTGGGGAGTATCTGCTAAGATTCTACCAACTGCAATATCAAGTTTATCAGATGAGTTCATAGTACCTTCATTATAATCCATCATTCCGAAAAAATCATCAGAAATAAAGGAACTAGATAGACTAAAACTTGATAATGAATGCCATGAAGGAACTATATTTGTATTATTAGATATTCTATCTTTATAGTCATAAGAAGCATCACCAAATAAGCATAAATATTTTAAATTTCCTTCAGAATTATCATAAACATACTTTACGAAATTTCTTAGTGCAGAAATATCTGGATTAGAAGAGTTAAACTCGTTATAAATTGCTTTTAAATCTACAACCTTAACATTCAGGCCATTAACCTCTCTATTAATCTGAGCTAATCTTTCTGCTTGACTTAACATCTCTTCACTGGTTAATATTAAATAATCTACCGTTTCAAAATCATTATTATTATTTATAAAAATATTAGATTTTAAATTTTGATTCTCTACGCTATTAAAACTATTTGCAATTGGAGTTAAAAGCTCTGAATTTGAAAATGCAATATACTTAGCATTAAAGCCTAGATTTGATTTTACAGAAAAGTTAGACTCTGAATTAACATTTTCTTTAAATGTAATACTTGAAGTATCTGAAATATCCCAAATCTCATCCAAAGAATTGGAATTAGATATGACATATTTCCCTATACCATTTAAATTCTCAACCTCATTATTGTGATAAATTAACTGAGAACCATTAAAGACTAAATTACAGGTAGCTTCAATTGAGATATAATCAAGATAAGCATATGAACTTGGATTTCCATTATTATTATAATCAAGGCCTATATTAATCAATGAGTTAGAGACTGAAACTTCACCATTAAAATAATCTTCCCTTGCCAAGATAGGATCGTTGATAGATTGATAATAAAAATTATCAATATCTGAATTATTTACTTTTAAACTCATTGAAGTTGGAATCTCAGAAACTGCAGCTGTATAGACCTTTAATTCAATAGGCTTAGAAGTAATTAAATTATCAAAATTAAATTCAAAATTCTTACTCGAGTCAAAATCAAACCTTTCTCCAAACCATCTTCTTCCAATTTTAGCAATATTGTAATTGTCTACTTCGTGAAATTTATAATCCTGATATTCATCAATAATAAAATTCTCATCCAGAGTTGGTTCATTAATTTCTAATACTCGATTACCAAAACCTGCACTAATATTTAATAAATAGTGAGTTTTATCAGTATATGAATTTAGGTTAGTGTTACTTTGTTCGTTAAACTCTCCTATTGCTTTAGCAAAAAAGAGAATATAATCTTCATTATTAAAAACACCATCCTCTTCACCGACAAATTTTATGGAATTTTGAATTGGATCAAAAGGAAATTCCGAAGAGTTGGATAAAGGCAACATCCCCCCTCCATTTCCATAGATTTTTACTGTTCTAGGGTCTATATCTGAAGTGTTGACACCTAAACTATTTAAAAAACTTTTACTTAATTTATAAATACCCGTATTTTCAATTTCAAAACTATACCAGGAACCTTGGCCTAAAACAGAACTTGTAATAGTATTTTTAAAATTTTGATTGTTTAGTCTAGAATCTTGATTATAAGAAATTGAAAAAGAAATTATCTTTTTCAAAACTCCACTATCATTAAAAAAGGGGTTAAGCTCTAAGTAAACAGACTTGTTGTTTTTGGAAAAACTATTGGATAATTTAAAACTAATTACACTTGGTATAGAATTAAATTCTAAATCACTGAGTGAGCTGGCATCAACTTGCTCATAATTAATTATATTTATTTTGGCAGAGCTAGGATCAATTAGGTAGTTCTCATTCCATTGTGTTATTAATACAACCCCTGATTTAGGCTCAAAATTATGGGTGTAATTATCAAAATAAGGAACATTAAATTTATTGGAAGCACTTAAAAAGTTCTTATTATCTACCCAATTGATATCGATCAACTTTTCTTGTGCAAGAATTGGCAAAAAGTTAATTACTAATAAAAAAACAACTGACAGATAAAATTTCATATATAAAAAACGACTAAAACAAAAGAATATTACTATTTAAAATAATATATAAAATTACAATAATAAAAAATTAATATTAACGTTTTAAGGTTAAATAAACTCTTTTTTATAAATATTAATGGTTGCGATTTCAGGTTAAATTCATATATTGCATACATTACAATTCTATTTTAAAGGGTTTTAATTAAATTATAATAAGAAAAAATCAGTATGTATAAATTATTTATAGTTGCAATTTCATTAACTTTTTTCAGTTGTAATAATTCTAGGACTTCAAAAAATACTTCTAAAGCAACTGGATGGGCTATTAATGCAGAAGGTGGATTTCAGTATGAAACAGATTACAAAGGTCAAGAAACCGGCCCTGGACTAGTTTTTATAGAAGGCGGTACTTTCACCAAAGGTAAGGTTCAAGACGATGTAATGAAAGATTGGAACAATTCTCCAAATCAACAACACGTTATGTCTTATTACATGGATGCAACGGAGGTAACAAATATGATGTATATGGAATTCCTTGATTGGACAGAAAGAAATTTTCCAAGTACAAATCCAATGTATGAAGATGTATACAATTCAATACTCCCCGATACTTTAGTCTGGAGAAATAGACTTGGAAGTACTGAAGATTTAGTAGAGAACTATTTAAGAAATCCTGCATACGGTCAATACCCTGTAGTAGGAGTCAATTGGGTTCAGGCAAATGAATTTGCAAATTGGAGAACAGATAGACATAATGAAAAAATATTAATTGATGCAGGTTATTTAGCAAGTGATCGTGATATAAACGGTAAAAAAAGAAATAAAAAAGAAGGAGAAGAAATAAAAGATAAAGCGACTGGTGCTGGAGCAAATTTTGTGACAGAGACTTACGTCCTAAAACCAGGATCGACCTATGGAGATAGAAATGAAGATAGATTTTCAAATGCAAAAGTTAATCAAAGAAAATCAAAAGACACTACCAACACTGGTTTCAAGTCTGCATCAAGAGAAACAGGATTAATATCTCCAAAATACAGACTGCCAAGTGAGTCAGAATGGGAATATGCAGCATTAGCATTAAGTGAGAATAGAGACTACAACATGTACAGAGGTAGAAAAAAATACCCTTGGAGTGGTCAATATACTAGATCAGGAGAAATAAAAGTATTAGGAGATCAATTGGCGAATTTCAAAAATAGTGATGGAGATTACGGAGGTATTGCCGGCTGGTCTGATGATGGTGCAGATATAACAAATGCAGTTAAATCTTACGCACCTAATGATTTTGGTCTTTATGATATGGCAGGAAACGTTTCAGAGTGGGTTGCAGATGTTTACAGACCAATCGTTGATGATGAATTTAATGATTTCAATTATTTCAGAGGGAATGTTTATAAGAAAAATGAAATAAGTGAAGACGGAAAAACTTATAAAATAACGGATGAAGTTGAATATCAGTTATTACCAAACGGAAAAAAAGTTGCGGTTATATTACCTGGAGAAATCTCAAGAGTTCCTGTAGATGAAATTGATACAAGATTCAGAACAAACTACACTGAGAGTTACAACATTAATTTTAGAGATGGTGATAAAGCATCATCTAGAAACTTTTTAGATAATGAAGAAGAGTCTATGGACTCAATTATCGGATCTAACTCTAAGGAAACCAATGCAATGTACAACTCTCCAGATCTTAAAGTTGTTAATGATATGGGGGAATTCGTATATGATTCCAAGAAAAGAACTTCTCTTGTAAATGATCAAGCAAGAGTGTACAAAGGGGGTTCGTGGAAAGATAGAGCCTACTGGTTAGACCCTGCTCAAAGAAGATTTTACCCAGAGGAAAAATCTACCGATTATATAGGCTTCAGATGTGCAATGTCAAGAATTGGCGCAAAAAATGGGGGCGGCGACAAAAAAAGAAATTAAAAGAAATTATAGTTATAAATTAAAACCCTAATCAATTGATTAGGGTTTTTTTTATTAAATTTATGTGATGGATATTCAAAAAATACATAGTTTATTTCTTATTAATAATTCAGTATCAATAGATACTCGAAATATAAAAAATAACGATATTTTTTTTGCCATAAATGGACCAAATTTTAACGGTAATATGTTTATAAATGAGGCCATCGAAAAAGGTTGTTCTTACATAATTTCTGATGACAAGAAAATCTCAAGAGAATCTGACAAAATAATTTATGTAAAAGACACTGTTATAACTTTGCAAGATCTAGCTAATTTTCATCGGAGATTTTTAAAAATTAAAATAATCGCAATAACCGGAAGTAACGGTAAAACAACCAGTAAAGATCTAATTTATAACGTTCTAAAATCTCGTTATAATACCATAGCAACAAAAGGGAATTTAAATAATCATCTAGGGGTTCCACTGACATTACTTTCAATGAATAAAGAAACTGAGATTGGTATTATTGAGATGGGTGCTAACCACCTAAAGGAAATTGATTTTTTATGTAAAATAGCAGAACCAGACTTTGGGTATATAACTAACTTTGGAGATGCTCATTTAGAGGGTTTTAAATCCTTAAAAGGAATTATAAAAGGAAAAAGCGAATTATACAATTACCTTATAGACAACAATAAAGTAATATTTTATAATTCTAAAAACACAGAACAATCTAACATAATCAATAACTACACTAACAGCTTTTCTTTCGGTTCAAATTCAAAATCAAACTGTGTTATAAATAAGTTGAAATCTGACAATTGTGTTGGGGTAAAATACAAGAACAATTCTATTGTTTCAAATATTTATGGAGAATATAACTTTGAAAACATAAGTATTGCTATAGCTATAGGAGATTATTTTAAAATAAACCTAAAACTAATAAAACAAGGAGTTGAAAGCTTTACACCAGAAAACAATAGATCTCAAATAATAAATAAAGGTAATAATATAATAATTCTAGATGCATATAACGCAAACCCTACTAGTGTTAATCTAGCCATTAAGTCTTTTAATAACATCAAGAAGAAGAATAAAATGATAATTGTTGGAGATATGCTAGAATTAGGTCAAACATCTGACAAATACCACCAACAAACAATTAATTATTTAGAGAAATTAGCTAATATATCTATCTATATAGTCGGAATTAATTTTTGTAAAACAAAGTATTCGAAAAGAATTAAATCATTTACTTCAACTGAAGAATTAATAAATAATATTTCAAAATTAAATATTAGTAATTATTCAATTTTAATAAAGGGATCAAGAGCAATGCAGTTAGAAAAAATTGTAAAATTTATTTAATATAATTATTTATTATGGTTACTGATTACAAACAAATCCTAGTCAAACTAGACTCACTAAAACCGGTTGAATATGCAAAAAACAGAAACTTCATCGATGGTTCAGTAAGTATGTTATCACCCTATATTTCAAGAGGAGTATTATCTACAAAACAAGTTTTAAATCATTTGTTGATTTCTGGTTTTGAACCAAAAAAAATAGAAAAATTTATTCAAGAGTTAGCTTGGAGAGATTACTGGCAACAGATTTGGCAAGAAAAAGACATTAACTTAGATATTAAAAATAAACAGACTGATGTTTTACAGCTAGGTTTATCTCAATGTATCGTAGATGCCAAAACTAATATAGAAGCTATCGATAAATCTATAAAAAGTTTATATAGCACTGGGTACATGCATAATCACTTAAGAATGTATGTCGCAAGTATTTCTACTAATATCGCAAAAAGTCATTGGAAACTCCCAGCAAAATGGATGTACTACCATCTTCTTGACGGAGACTGGGCTTCCAACGCATTAAGTTGGCAATGGGTATGTGGAGCCAATAGCAATAAAAAATACATAGCAAATCAAGAAAATATAAATAAATACACTTACAGTGAACAGTCAAATACATTTTTAGACACCTCTTATGAGAACATAATGCATTTAAGACAGCCTGAACATATGTCCTTAACAAGTAAAGAGCAGTTAAAGACTAAACTCCCAGAGTCAGATACTTTTACAATTAATGAAAGCAAACCAATATGCATATATAATTATTACAATCTTGATGCAAATTGGAGAAATGAAATTAATGCGCAAAGAATATTATTAATTGAACCTAGTATATTTGAGAAATATCCAATTGGTGAGAAAGCGATGAATTTTATGCTTTTATTATCGAAAAATATCCCATCTGTTAAGGTTTTTGTTGGGGAATTTAAAGATCTAAAAACAGGAACAGCTAAAGTATACTATAAGCAACATCCCTTAAATATTAATTATAGAGGTACAGAAGATAGTCGCGAGTGGATAAGTAAAGTGAAGGGATATTACCCATCATTCTTTGGGTTTTGGAACAAAGTAAAAAAAGAAATATTCAAATAAATTATGCCAAAAAACTTAGCATTTAAAATATGTGTGGTCTGCAGACTTCCCTTTAATTGGAGAAAAAAATGGGCTAAAGAATGGGAAAATGTTAAATATTGTAGCGAACGTTGTAAAAAAAATAAAAACAAATGAAAACTGTAAATCTGATATTTCCCAACCAGTTATTTAAGGGTAACCCTTTACTAGAAAAAAGTGGTCTATTTTTATTGATTGAAGAGACTTTGTTTTTTCACCATTTTAAATTTCATGTACAAAAACTAATACTACATCGATCTTCGATGAAATATTATGAAAGTTATTTAGCAAAGCATGAAAAAGAGATTTCCTATATTCAACAAGAAGAAGATATATCCGATATTAGAAAGTTAATTCCTTATTTAAAGAAAAAAGGTTACAATACAATTAATTATATACTTACCAATGATAATTATTTGGAAAGACGAATTAAAAATGCGGCAGAAAAAAGTGAAATAGACTTAAAAGGGTTAGAGAATCCAATGTTTTTAAACTCGTCTATTGATTTAGAGTCTTTTTTTCGTTCTGATAAAAAGAAGTTTTACCAAACTTCATTTTATATAGAACAAAGAAAAAAACTTGGAATTCTATTAGACGCTTCAGGAAATTCTGAAGGGGGTAAGTGGAGTTTTGATACAGAAAATAGAAAAAAATACCCCAAAGGGAAAGTTCCCCCAAAAATAGAAGTATTAAAGTCCGATTCATTTTTTAAAGAAGCAAAAGACTATGTAAAAAAACATTTCAAAGGCAATCCTGGTGAATTTCCAGAATTACCAATATATCCACATACACATAAGTCTTCTGATAGATGGCTAGATGTTTTTTTAGAGCAAAGAATGCAAGAATTTGGACCATACGAAGATGCAATGGTCCAAAAAGAGTCTTTTTTAAATCATAGTATAATATCTCCACTGTTAAACTCTGGATTAATTACTCCATTAGAGGTAATTCAAAAAACCCTAACCTTTAAGGATAGGTATCCTTTAAATTCATTGGAAGGTTTCTTAAGACAAATAATTGGTTGGAGAGAATTTATAAGAGGAGTTTATTTAGTAAAAGGAACACAAGAACGTACTACCAATTTTTTTAAATTTAATAGAAAAATACCTGCCTCATTTTATGACGCGACAACTGGCATATTACCAATAGACGTAACAATTAAAAAAGTACAAAAAACTGCATATAATCACCACATAGAGAGATTAATGGTTTTAGGTAATTTCATGATGCTTTGTGAATTTGACCCGAATGAAATTTACAAATGGTTTATGGAACATTACATTGATGCATACGATTGGGTGATGGTACCTAATGTTTATGGAATGAGTCAGTTTGCTGACGGTGGTTTAATGTCCACCAAACCATATATATCCAGTAGTAATTATTTAAAGAAGATGAGTGATTTCCCTAAAGGAGATTGGCAACAGACATGGGATGCTTTATACTGGAGGTTTATTGATTTACAGAGAGAGATATTTAACAAAAATATCAGAATGAAGTTTATGGTAACAATGTTAGATAAAATGCCTGAAGAAAAAAGGTTAAATCATTTTAAGATTGCAAACGAATATCTTGATTCATTAGATAAATAATAAATATCTATCCAAATCGCTGGAAGTAAGTATCATAAGATGGGTTTTTAGTAGAGTTGATTTTGAATAATTTAATATGACTATCACACTTTATATTTAACATCTGTTCATCTTCAATTATAATAAAATCTCCTTTTTTAATTAAATGGTTATTAAATTGAGCTTCTCCATCAAGAACAAATATTGAACTCATTAAGTCCATATTTAAATTGTGTTTAAAAGTTCCTGAATTAAAAAATAATTCATTGATGGTTATATTCTCTGAAATTAACTCAACTGGTGAGCCATCTCCTTTTATTATTTTTTTTGTATAATTATTAGATTCAATTATTTTAAAATCATCTTTCTTATAATCATCATAAGTTGCATCATTAAGAAGTGTTTTTGAAATATCAGGATCAAACCAAATTTGAAATATTTCAGACTTTTCACCTATTTCCTCTGAATGAGAAATGCCACTACCAGATCTTATCACTTGCACATCTCCTTCTTCTAATCTAATCCAGGAATTTAATTTTGTATCAAAGTGATTAATATAGCCTTTGAGTATAAAACTACATATTTCAAATCCTTGATGTGGATGCAACCCAATAGTACTTGATTTATTAGTTGTCCAGGCATGAGCCCAATAAAAGAGATTTGAATATGGCTTAATTTCTCCTCCATCTTGAGAGAAACCAATTGGCTTACTCTCTAATATTTCTCCATTGTTAAAAGCTCCATTAGCTTGGTTCTCTTTTACTATTACTCGAAACATAATAAGTTATCGTAAGTCTTGTAATTAATAAAAAAAACCCCAACTGAAAGTTGAGGTTTATGTTGTGGGCGCGGAGGGATTCGAACCCCCGACCCCCTGGGTGTAAACCAGGTGCTCTGAACCAACTGAGCTACGCGCCCAAATTAACTGATTTTCAAATAGTTACGTAATAATGTAACTTTTCACTTTAAAGTTAACTGTCCATTTTCGTGTACACTATGCTAACTTTTACCAGCTTTTTTGGTGAGCACAAATATATATAAATTTTTGTTTTACACATAGTCTTTTATTATTTCTTTATTTCTGTAATTAATTATTTAAAATAAAAGAAAAAACCCCAACTGAAAGTTGAGGTTTATGTTGTGGTACTCAAAAGCTGTTCGTGATTTCTTTTAATTCAAATCACTTACAAGTACTTCCCATTGTTGTAGGGTACCATTATCAGAAGCTCCATATATAATATACATTTTACCATTAAGAATACACATTTGCTTAATACTATCAAAACCACTTGTATTAGTCAAATTTGTATTTAATACTTGATAGGTGTTTTCCAATGTATTATACACGCCTATAGTTGGATTAATAGCGTTATAAACCCCATCTGAATCTACAGTAATAATTTGGCCAGCCACATAAATTAAATTTTGATATCTTTGCGCAAAGGCAACATCAATTGCTTGATTTATTTGAAAAGTTTCGACATTTGAAGGATCATTTATGCTTATTTTATAGGCTGTCGTTGAAACAGTGCTTGGATCTGCAAATAATGATGTACCACCAAACACATATAAGTAATCATCTACTATTGTTACACCGCTTGAAAATAAACCTTGTGGCAATGATGAAAAATCTGATAATGTTTCAGTTTCAATATTCCAACTGAATATTTTTTCAGGGTCTTCATTAAGTCCTCCTCCAATTAAATAGGCATTACCATTTAGTTCAGTCATCCCGAATCTAGTTAAAGTTTTTCCATGAGTAACACTTGTTGGATCACCTCCGCTTAAATCTAAATTGTATGTATTGACATATTGCCCTCCAAATACTATTAGCTGATTTCCATCTATATGTAAACGCTTTGTCACAAAATCGCTCTGATCAAATATTTTTTCCGTAGTATTGTTCGTATCTATATTAATCTTTAAAATTCTTTCAGCACTATTCTCTCGCATAGAAATAAAAAGGCTATTGTCTGTAGATGAGCCAATCATCCCCGTTGACCCAAAATTATACATGAGACTTTCGAAAGTAATTGCAGTAGAGAAATCTAGATCTAAAACATAAGAGGTTAAATTATTTATTTGACTTTGAAAACTGGTTATTATTGAATCTACTTGGCTTTGGGAATAAAATTGTGTGGCTACATAATTTTTTGTTGCTGCATCTTGTGCATCAGTGGGTTCTGCTACATTTTTGATTTGATTATTTTCAGCACTAACAGTACGATTTAATAGAATATCTTCATTTTCAGAAATAGAAATAAATGGAATAAGATAATTTTCTGGAATTTCAGGAATATTATCGTCAACATAATCTTTTGTTGCTGCATCTTGTGCATCAGTGGGTTCTGCTACATTTTTGATTTGATTATTTTCAGCACTAACAGTACGATTTAATAGAATATCTTCATTTTCAGAAATAGAAATAAATGGAATAAGATAA
>Ga0209502_10002040_pt1 | contig 17289 bp, 10 predicted proteins | sample ArcticOcean_MG_C_10_FD_187442 | JGI IMG/M metagenome (GOLD analysis project Ga0209502, IMG submission 187442) | Marine microbial communities from western Arctic Ocean - ArcticOcean_MG_CB11_90 (SPAdes) (version 2) | ecosystem: Environmental > Aquatic > Marine > Oceanic | place: Arctic Ocean...
ATTTGAGTTTGTCCCGTTTAGTGGAGGCAAAGGGAGTGAAGTCGAACTATTTTGGTGAGGATTTATATAAAATTAATTTTTAGCTACATCCAATTCATTTTCTTTCGATCTATTGGTGTTTTAATAATTAAGGTAATCGAATTTTTTCAACAAGATCTTGAACGTTTTTAGGAGTTTCGGGTGTGAATTTACAGACCACATAGGAGACTATAAAATTGATAAGCATCGCAAAAGTACCAAACCCTTCAGGGGAAATTCCAAACCACCAGTCTGCTTCGACTCCGCCGCCGAACCAACCAAATTTGAATTTGGTCATATAAAACAGCATTAATAACACTCCGACAACCATGCCAGAAACGGCGCCTTCTTTGTTCATTTTTTTATAAAAAATACCCATCACAATCGCTGGAAAAAAGGAAGCAGCTGCCAATCCAAAGGCCAGTGCTACCGTCGCCGCCACAAATCCAGGAGGATTGATTCCAAAATACCCTGCTAAACAAACCGCTGCAGTCGCAGATAATCGGGCTGCAATTAATTCATTTTTTTCACTCACTTTAGGGTTAATCATTTTTTTGATTAAATCATGCGATACCGCTGATGAAATCACCAATAACAAACCTGCTGCCGTTGAGAGTGCAGCCGCAAGCGCACCAGCCGCTAACAAAGCAATCACCCAATTGGGGAGGTCTGCAATTTCTGGATTGGCAAGAACCATGATATCGGCATCGACACTCAATTCGTTTATTTTTGGATCTGCGACATACTGTATCAGTCCGTCACTGTTTTTATCTTCAAATTTTAAAAGCCCTGTATCTTCCCATTTGCTAAACCATTCTGGCATTAATTTATAGGATTGATTGCTGACCGTTTCGATTAAATTCGTCCGTGAAAATACAGCAATGGCAGGAGCCGTGGTGTATAAGATGGCAATAAACAACAAGGCCCAGCCCGCAGATTTTCGGGCATCACTCACTTTTTTGACCGTAAAAAACCGTACAATCACATGCGGAAGTCCAGCCGTTCCTACCATCAAAGCCATCGTAATAAAAAATACATCTAGGGTCGATTTACTCCCCGAGGTGTATTCATGAAATCCTAATTCTCTGTGCAATCCATCGAGTTTATCTAGTAGAAAAACCCCATCGCTTCCGGCATCTCCAAATCCAAGTTGAGGAATCACATTTCCAGTCGCCATAAACGAAATATAAATCGCGGGAACCATAAAGGCAAAAATAAGCACACAATATTGGGCGACTTGTGTATAAGTGATCCCTTTCATGCCCCCTAAAACCGCATAAAATAAAACAATCGTCATCCCAATGAGTACGCCAGTCGTAATATCAACTTCTAAATACCGAGAGAAAACGACGCCAACCCCGCGCATTTGTCCTGCGATGTAGGTAAAGGATACAATGAGCGCGCAAAACACAGCGACTCCTCTTGCGCCATTTGAGTAATAACGATCCCCAATAAAATCGGGAACTGTAAACTTTCCAAATTTCCGAAGGTAGGGTGCCAGTAATAAGGCTAATAACACATAGCCACCTGTCCAACCCATCAAATACACAGAGCCGTCATAGCCCGTAAAAGAGATAATCCCAGCCATGGAAATAAACGAGGCCGCAGACATCCAGTCTGCTGCAGTTGCCATGCCATTCGCAATCGGATGAACACCACCACCAGCCACATAAAATTCACTGGTTGATGAAGCGCGTGTCCAAAATGCGATTCCAATATATAATGTAAAACTAAGCCCTACGGCGATCCAAATCCAATATTGTAATTCCATTATTCAGTGTCTTTTTTAAATTCAGCATCGAGTTTATTCATAAGATAGATGTACACAAAAATCAATACCACAAAAACATAAATTGAGCCCTGTTGTGCAAACCAAAAACCGAGTTTGAACCCACCGATTTTAATGGTGTTTAATTCATCTACAAATAAAACTCCAGCACCAAAGGAGACTGAAAACCAAATGATCAATAAAATGATCAAGTACTTTAAGTTGTGCTTCCAATAAGCACTTGTTTTTTGTGACATCGTGTTATTTTTTAACTATAAAATCCGAAAAATTAGAGGTTGTTTTACAACAAAGTTGTTCCATTATTTGAGTGACTTCAGCCTTGATTAAGGAGATGGTATGATTTCCACCTTGCTTCCCAAGTGCAGACACCCCATACATAAACGATCGGCCCATGAATGTAAATTCAGCGCCACTGCCCAAAGCACGAGCAACATCCGCGCCCCCGCGAATTCCACTGTCCATCATCACCGTTAGTTTATCTTTGAACAAAGGCGCAATGGTTTGCAAAGAAGATACAGAAGCCTGTCCAACATCAATCTGACGCCCACCATGGTTGGATACAATCACGCCATCCAATCCTAAACGGTGTGCGGTCTCAACATCCTGAACAGATTCCACTCCTTTAAGAACCAATTTTCCTTTCCACAGGTCTCGAATCTTTTTTATTTTCTCTTCATTCAAACGTCCCGAAAATGTAGCATCCATAAATTTAGCCAGCTGACTCATATCCAAACCTTTTGGCATGTACGGCTTCAGTGTTTCAAATGCAGGTTGACCATTGATCAATGTTCTTAGAGCCCATTCGGGGCGTTTAGTGACATTAATAATATTTTTAAGTGTCATTCGTGGCGGCATGGACAACCCATTGCGAATGTCTCTCGGGCGAAACCCAAAAGAGGGCACATCGGATAAGATAACCAAAACAGTGCAACCGGCTGCTTCCGCTCTTTTAAGAAGGTCTTCTGTCACCCGATCTTCCGTAGGGTGGTACAGTTGAAACCATGCTTTTCCTTGTGTAATTTCTGAAATTTTTTCGATGCTGGATGTGGTTACCGTACTCAATACAAAAGGGATGTTATGCTCAAAAGCTGCTTTTGCTAAAATTTCGGGGGCTTTTGGCCACATAAGCCCTTGGAGTCCCACAGGGGCAATTCCAAAAGGCGCATCGTATTCATGCCCAAACAAAGTGGTTTTTAAACTCGGTTCAGAAAAAGGAACTAAATAACTAGGCTTTAGTTCTACCTTCCTTAGCTCACTTGTGTTTTTCAATAAATTCACATCTTCATTACAACCCCCGTCTAAGTATTCAAAAGCAAATTTTGGAATTTTCTTTTTGGCACGTTGACGTAAGTCTTCAATAGATGGATAATTTGGGTTGTATGAAATTGTTTTTTTTTGACTCATATGTATTTTAAATTATCTTACAAAGGCATTGGCGATACCGCCATCGACATTGATAATGTTCCCAGTACTTTTGTCTAAGATAGCAAGAAATGCGAAAACACCGTTCGCAATATCACTAGGCGTGATGATTTTGTTTAATAAATTTCGTTTTGCATAAAATGCAGGCAGCTCTTCAACCGTGATGCCGTAAGCTTTTGCACGACCTTCGGCCCATGCGCCTTCCCATATTTTACTTCCAACAATTACACCGTCAGGATTGACTGTATTAACTCTTACATCATCCGGTGCAAATTCAGCAGCCAACAATCGAGACATGTGTAATTGGGCTGCTTTTGCTGCACCATAGCCTACATTATTAGGCCCTGCAACCAATCCGTTTTTACTTGCAATATTAACTATATTTCCGCCGAGGTTTTGTTTTCTAAATACTACAGCAGCACTTTGAGCTAATAAAAATTGCCCTTTTACCAACACATTTTGTAACAAATCCCAATCCGCTTGAGACGTATCTTCAATCGGTTTTGAAATGGCTAAACCAGCACTATGAACGATGATATCGACCCCTCCAAACTGAAGACTTGCTTTTGCAAATGCGGTATCAATGGATTCTTTACTTGTAACATCACAGTTGCAAGCAATGGCTTGATCAGTAGAATAGGACGCAGTCGCTTCTTTTAAGAAATCATCAGAAATATCTGTAAATACAACGTTTGCCCCTTCGGCGATTAATTTATCAGCAATCGCTCTTCCAATTCCGCCACCAGATCCTGTCACTAAGGCGACTTTTCTTGATAAGGGTTGTTCTTTTGGCATCCGTTGAAGCTTCGCTTCTTCTAATAACCAATACTCAATATCAAAGGCTTCTTGACGTGGCAAAGAGGTGTATTTAGAAATCGCTTCCGATCCTCGCATCACATTAATAGCATTGATATAAAATTCACTTGCCACACGAGTAGTTTGTTTGTTTTTTGCAAAACTAAACATCCCAACCCCAGGGAATAAAATAATCACTGGACTGCTATCGCGCATCGCAGGACTGTTCGGGTGTTTGTGGTCGTTATAATACGCTTCATACCCTTTTTTATAGGCTTCAAAAGAGGGAGTTAGTTTTTCTCTCACAGCTTTACTATCGTCTAAATTTTCATCAGCTGAAAGATTTAAAATGAGCGGCGCAATTTTTGTTCTTAAAAAGTGATCTGGACACGAGGTTCCCATAGGAGCCAAACGTTCCAAATCGTGACTATTAATATATTCTAAAACCACAGCATCGTCAGAAAAATGGCCTATCATTTGATTGTCAGACGAGCATAAGCCTCTTAAGATAGGGGCTAGTTGTGCCGCTTGACTGAGGCGTTGTTCTTTTGGTAAACTAGTCATTTTTTGACCTCCAAAAACACTGCCATTCGCTTTAATTTTCTTCTCAATATAGTCCGAAGACATTTCAATCACTTCCAAACTATTGATGTAACACTCATAAGACGTATCGCCCCAAGTAAATAAACCATGACTTCCAAGTACAATACCACGAATTCCAGGGTTTTGAGCCAAACATTCTTCGAGTTGAAGTCCTAAATCAAACCCTGGCTTTTGCCAAGGTACCCAGCCCATTGTATCGCCCCAAATATCTTTGGTGATTTGTTCGCTGTCTGCCGCTGCTGCAACCGCAATAAGTGCATCAGGATGCAAGTGGTCAATATGTTTAAAGGGTAACAATCCATGTAAAGGCGTATCAATAGATGGTGCTTTGCTGTCTAAATCATAGATACAGTGGTTAAATAAGGCCACCATCTCATCTTCGTGTTCAATGCCACGATACACTTTTTTAAGGTCTCTAAGACGCTCTGTATATAAGCCTGCAATACCACTTCTTGTCAGTGTTCCAATATCACCTCCAGATCCTTTTACCCACATGACTTCTACGTCTTTTTGGGTTACAGGGTCCGATTCTATAGTTTTACAACTTGTGTTTCCACCGCCGTAATTCGTGATTCTTAAATCAGCTCCTAAGATATTGGATCGGTATAAAAATAGGGCGACTTGATCGTCTCCTAAAGAAGTCGCTTTTTTCTCATCCCACAAATAATTTACATAATTGAAATTTGTACTCATTGGTATTTTATTATAGTTAAATTTATGATGACAAAATTAAAATATAGGTCCTAGATCAAGTTATCCTTAACACTCTAACTTATATCTATTGCAAACATCCTTGCTAAAAATGATGTTGTTTCTTAGCTTCTTTTGTAAGATCGAAATCCGTATAAAGAAACAACGGCTAAACAAATCATAGGGAGTATAAATGAGTAGTTGACTTCGGGAATAAATCCTAAAATTTTTACATCGGAAAACCCACTGCCTCCTAGGTCCAAAATACTTCCTTGTAAGACAGGCATTAAGGCACCACCGACAATCGCCATAACGAGTCCGGCAGAGCCAATTTTAGCTTCATCTCCCATATCTTTAAGTGCAATTCCATAAATGGTTGGAAACATAATAGACATAAATGCGGAGACCAAAACTAATGAAATGAGCCCTGTAATTCCAACAAATACAATAGCGCCCCAACTAAAAATCACACCACCAATTCCAAACCACATGAGGAGTTTGGATGGGTTGATTCGTTTCATGAGCGCGGTTCCAATCCAACGGCCAATAAGAAAAGAAACCATGGCCATTAAGTTGTAATAGGTAGCGGTTAATTCTAAACCAAAGGTGTCGTTGATATTGTCAACATATTGAAAAATATAGGTCCAACACATAATTTGTGCGCCCACATAAAAAATTTGTGCAATGACCCCTTCTTTATAATTGATGTTTGAGAGTAATTTTTTAAAGGATGCTTTTAAGGTAATTTTTTGTGCATCGGATGTTTTCGGTATTTTGGTAAACAAAATCATCGCCATGATGCCTAGTACTAAAACTCCAAGGGCGATATAAGGGATGCTGATAATTTCTAAATCATTTGTTCTTATGGTTGCTAACTGATCGACTGTAAGAGCACTGAATTCTGATTCTGAGTAGTCATCAGAACGCAACGCTCCAATCACAAACACTTGTGCTATAATCATTCCTGTTAAGGAACCTATCGGATTAAATGCTTGGGCTAAATTGAGCCGTTGTGTGGCGGTGCTAGGGTCTCCAAGTGATAAAATTAATGGATTTGAAGTGGTTTCTAAAAAAGCCAAACCACAAGTAATGACCCACAATGAGATTAAAAAGAAATTAAATTCTGCCATGGCTGCCGCTGGATAAAACATGAAGGCGCCAAGAGCATAGAGCGATAAACCTAGGATAATTCCTGATTTGTAACTGTATTTTCTAATAAAGAGTGCGGCGGGCAAGGCCATGAAAAAATAACCAAAATAAAAGGCAAACTGAACTAAAGACGCTTGAACATTTGATAATTCTGGCATGACCTTTTTAAAAGCAGAGACCATTGGATTTGTAAGGTCATTGGCGATGCCCCAGAGTGCAAACAAACTGGTGATCAAAATAAATGGTACTAAAAACTTTTTGGCGACAACGGGGATTTTGATGGAGTTTTGAATGCTCATTTTTTCTATTATTTAGATTACTAAATTAAATTTAACTATTCAAAAACAATTATCTATATAGGTCTAAAATATGTCTAAAGTAAACATTGACTATTTAATTACAAAAAAAATTAGTTATGAAAACTTGCCAGCTTTATAAACGGCAGGTGTGGTTCCAGTAATTAACTTGAAAACTCTTGAGAAATGATACCGATCTGAAAACCCCATATCAAACGCTACTTCCTCAATGGATTTATTGGTGTGTGAAAACAATTCACAAGATTGGGCGATTTTACGTTTCATAATAAAATTATGAAGTGTGATTTCCATCTTTTGTTTAAACAAACGGCTGAACGAATTTGTAGCCATATTGGCAACTTCCGCTAATTTTGAATTGGTAAGGTCCTCATTGATGTGGTTTTCAATATGACGAATGACACTCAGGATGCGGTGATCTACATTCAGTGTTTTAAATAATTCGGGACCAATATTGGACAGGATTTCTTTAATAATCGACTGAAGTTTCAGCGTATAGGTCACATGAAATGTGCTGTGTTCTATTTTTAAGCGTTCGGTTAAATAATCCAACCGTTCGAGCATCGAGGCCGTAGTTTTTACTTTATAAATGCCTGGAAATACATTGTCAAAAGGAATTCCTAAATTAAAATGTATAAATAAATGTAATAACGATTGTTCTGAACATTGGGCTTCATTGTCGGACTGACTCATATGTCTTCCTGATACGTTGATGCCCTGATTAAACTGATGATTTTTTTTATACTGAGAAGAAAACGACGTAAAAGGGGGAATGATATAAATCGTTTCAGAATCCATAACATGGGTGTTTCCACTTTGTTTTAGAATCCCTCCTAAATTTTTGTTCCAATAAATTCTCCAAAATGGAAATACCATGTCGTGACAATCCCACAAATTGAGACGCCAGTAGCGACAACATAAAATCTTAAGCTTTACATCCGTGAACTCCTGTTTTATTAAAGAAGGATCTCCTAAGGTGTATTTTGGTTCATTTTTCATTAAAAATACATTGGATTGTTTAAATCAGATACAAAAGTATAAATATAAAAGAGATTACTTTGCTAAACAGCAATAAATAATTTTAAAGTTACTAAATAAACCATTATGATTCAAAAACTTCCAACTGTTGTTGAAAATGAAATTAAAAAAATTTCCAAAGTTGCTGGTTATCTATGGAATAGAGAGTGGGTAGAGCGAAATGGAGGAAATATTTCCATGAATTTGACATCGTATTTCAGTACTCAGGAAATTCCAAAAGTAGCGAGTTTTATCTCTCAAAAATTTCCACCAGAAGCCGCTGGAATGTTTTTATTTGTCACAGGAGCCGGTTGTTATATTCGGAGTCTTATTGACGAGATTTCTGTTGGGGCTTGTATCATTTACATCAATTCTGAAGCCACTGGGTATAGAGTTATCTGGGGCGGGGAAAAAGAAGGGTTTAAGCCGACTTCTGAGTTAGCATCTCATCTTGAAATACATCTTTTTAATAAAATTCACAATCCTGAAAATTTAGCAGTACTACACGCACATCCACTAGAATTAATTGTATTGAGTCACCATCCTTTATTTAAGGACGAAGAGAAGCTCAATCAATCGATTTGGAAAATGTGCCCTGAAGTACGCGTTTATGTGCCTAGAGGGATTCATTGCACGCCTTATGCCATTACGCAATCGGATGCACTCGCCAAGAGTACTACGTACGGATTTACATACCGCGATATTGCACTTTGGGAAAAACATGGAGCCACCACAACGGCGCCTGATGTAGAACAAGCTTGGGATTTTTTAGATGTCGCCAATAAAGGTGCCAAATTATTACTCAAGGCATGGGCTTCCGGATTTGAACCCGAAGGCCTATCCCCAAAACAACTCAACGATTTAGAAACACTTTTTAAACTATAACTGTTATGAATAGACTCATAGGTCAATTACCAAAAATAGGAATCCGTCCTGTCATTGATGGGCGAGAAGCAGGCGTCCGAGAATCTTTAGAACTCCAATGTATGGATATGGCGAAATCAGCTGCTAAATTAATTGAAGACTATTTGCGTTTTCCTAGCGGAGAAACGGTTGAATGTGTCATTGCAGACACCACTATTGGTGGTGTTGCCGATGCGGCTGCCTGTGCAGATAAATTTCGAAGAGAAGGCGTTGAGGTTTCTCTGACGGTAACGCCTTGTTGGTGTTATGGAACCGAAGTGATGGATACAGATCCTTTAATGCCAAAAGCAGTTTGGGGTTTTAATGGAACCGAACGTCCTGGTGCCGTTTATTTGGCAGCAGCATTGGCAGGCTATTCTCAAAAGGGCTTGCCCGCTTTTGGAATCTATGGGAAAGAAGTTCAAGACGGAGGGGATTTATCAATTCCGGAAGATGTCAAAGAAAAATTAGTGCGCTTTTGTAAAGCAGCCCTAGCGGTCGCTCAAATGAAAGGAAAATCATATTTATCCATCGGATATAGCTCTATGGGAATTGCTGGCTCTATGGTGGATGTCAATTTTTTACAAGACTATTTAGGCGTCCGAGCAGAGTTTGTAGAATCTGTAGAGATTTTAAGACGTATTGACGAAGAAATTTATGATAAAGACGAATATAATAAAGCCTTAGCGTGGACTAAAATCAACTGTAAGGAAGGAAAAGATTACAACAGTCCAGAGGCTCAAAAATCAGCAGCGGTCAAAGCAACGGAGTGGGAAAAAGTAGTCAAAATGACACTTATTTGTAAAGATTTAATGATCGGAAATCCAAAACTAAAAGCCTTGGGCTTTGGTGAAGAAGCCAAAGGACGTAATGCAATTATGGGTGGTTTTCAAGGGCAACGCCAATGGACCGATTATCAACCCAATGCCGACTTTACAGAGTCGATTTTAAATTCTTCGTTTGATTGGAATGGCATCCGACAAGCGTTTATGTTTGCTACAGAAAATGATTGTTTGAATGCCGTGTCAATGTTGTTTGGACATTTATTAACTAATACTGCTCAATTGTTTTCGGACGTTAGAACCTATTGGAGTCCCGAGTCTGTAGAACGCGTGACAGGTAAAAAATTAACGGGTATTGCAGAAAATGGAATCATCCATTTAATCAATTCAGGTTCCACTACGCTTGATGCAACCGCACAACAATCGGACGCAAATGGCAACCCAACAATGAAGCCCTTTTGGGACATTTCAGAAGAGGAAGCACAAAAATGTTTGGACCATACCAAATGGCCTGCAGCCATTGGAGAATATTTTAGAGGTGGAGGTTTTTCATCTCAATTTAAAACAAAAGGTACGATGCCGATGACGATGTGCCGCCTCAATTTAGTGAAAGGTATTGGTCCCGTATTGCAAATTGTTGAAGGCTGGAGTGTCGAATTGCCAGAAGACGTGCATACCATCTTAGATGAACGAACCAACCCTACTTGGCCAACCACTTGGTTTGTACCAAGATTAACAGGAAGCGGCTGTTTTAAGGATGTATATACGGTTATGGCCAAGTGGGGAGCCAATCACGGTGCGATTTCCTATGGACATATTGGAGCAGATTTAATTTCCCTTTCATCCATGCTTAGAATTCCTGTGAATATGCACAATGTTTCAGAGAATGATGTATTTAGACCGAGTGCATGGTCTGCTTTTGGCGAACAAATTGAAGGAGCGGACTACCGAGCTTGTGAAAATTATGGACCTCTTTATGGATTTAAAAATTAAATTCAGATCTTAAAATAAATCAGATGATAGATGTTATTGCCGTATTTGATATTGGAAAAACAAATAAAAAAATTCTTTTGTTTGATGCGTCCTTTCAAGTTGTTTCTCGAAACGCGATACGGTTTGATGAACTTTTAGATGACGATGATTATCCCTGTGATGATATAGCAGCGATTGAGAATTGGATTCTAGAAAAAATCAAGGCAATTCAAGTTGAAAAAAAGTATAATATAAAAGCCATTAATTTTTCAACCCACGGAGCCACACTCGTTTATTTAGATGCTGAGGGTAATAGAATTGGCGCTGTTTATAATTACACCAAACCGCTGACAGGTTTTGGCTTTTCGTCCTTTTATGAAGCAAATGGTGGAGTGGATGCGTTTTCTAGAAAAACAGCCTCGCCTGCGTATGGCATGCTCAATACGGGCTTGCAAATGTATTGGCTCAAAAACGCAAAACCCTACTTGTATCAAAAGGTTAAAACCCTACTGCACTATCCTCAATATTTGAGTTACTTGTTTACAAAACAACCCACTGCCGATTTTACTTCTATAGGAGCGCATACAGCCACTTGGGATTTTGATCAAATGAAATACCACGATTGGTTACAAAAAGAATCCATTTCGCTTCCAGAACCCAGCCATGGTAAGGATGCAATTTTGAGTGCTGTGAATGGTCAGGACATCTATATTGGATCAGGTGCTCACGATAGCTCCGCTTCTATTGTGCCATTATTAGAAAAAAACAAGGACAATGAATTTATATTGCTTTCAACGGGAACTTGGGTGTTGACAATGAATCCTTTTAGTAAAGAAATACTAACCAAAGAACAATTAAACAACAATTGTTTGTGCTTTATGACGCCCGAAAAACAGATGGTTAAATCTTCGATGCAATTTTTGGGGCATGTACATGAAGAATATCTAAGAGCTTTGTCTCGCTATTTTAATGTAGAAATCAAACACCATCTATCCATTCAACTCGATGAAGATACATCTGTTGCAATTTTAACTAAAAATGAACGCTTTTTTCTTAAAGAACCGATCGGAACGGATTTTAAAGCCAATCCCGATTCTTTAAAACAATTTGAAACCTACCAAGCGGCTTATTATCAGTTAATGTTTGAAATATGTGAGGTCATCAATCGATCGATCGAATTGGTCTTGGATCAAAACAACCGTTTAGAAACGATTTATATTTCGGGGGGGTTCATTTTAAATACTATTTTCATAGATTTTATTCGTAAATTGAAGAGCGAATACAATGTTCGAATTTCAGATGTGAAAAATGAAAGTGCTTTGGGTGCTGCTTTGTTGATGAAAAACTACATTTAATGCATTGATGCAATCCTATGAAACACTTTTGGAATACCAAGTTAGCAATTATATTTTTTATTGTTGGGCTTTTTAGTTATACCATTTCTGCACAAAAAATAACCCGTTTCTCTAACAAAGAAGGGTTTAATCAGAATACAATTAACACGATTTCTAAAGATAAATACGGTTTTTTGTGGTTTGGGACGCCTAATGGTTTGATCCGATACGATGGCTATGATTTTAAAACCTTTTCCAGTCAAGCTAATTATAAAGAGCGTGTTGAAAGCACCAACGTTAAGTTTTTATTTAATGATGATAATGGTGTGCTTTGGATTGGAACCAATCTAGGCTTGAATGTGTATATCCCTCGAATAGAAAAATTTTATAAAGTTCCCCTCAATAAATCCATCAGTGTCGATCTTATTAAAGCCGGCCCTGGCGGAGAAATTATATTTATTGGAGATCATAAGCTGCATAGCTGTAAACTTATAAACGAAGAAGAAGGTGTTTTTAAAGTCTCTGAAGATGTTTTTAATCCCACCAAAGCGAATGAACGCATTACAAATTTTAGCTTTCAAAAAAACACTCTATTGCTTGGGACGAACAATGGATTAAAAAAGTTAACCCTAAAACCGACTACTTTTGACGTAGAATCAGAAGTTTATTATAAGGAGTTTCAAGGGAACTCGATAACGGCTTTTTTATCTCTTGAATCTGAAAATTTACTTTTTATAGGCACTTCAAAAGGGTTTTATAAGACTGCTATCAACAGAGATGAAATTACAATTTTTAAGTCTTTTGGAAATAATGACAATACATCGATACCTCCTCTAAGGGTTAGTGAGATTATTCAAGATTCTTCCGGAGATATTTGGTTTGCAACTCAGGGAAATGGTTTGTATAATTACACTATTAAATCCGAAGTTTTTAAGCATTATTCTTATGATCCTAAAGACGAATATGGCTTGGGAAGTAAAATAGTAAACAGCCTGTTTCAGGACGATTATGATGTACTTTGGATTGGAACCGCTCAAGGGGGGTTAAATAAATTAGATTTAGCCCAAAAGGAATTTGTCACCTATTCCAATAATTTCTTTGACTCCGTGTCTTTGTCAGATAATTTAATTACCTCCATTTTAGAAGATAACAAAGGACGGTTGTGGTTGTCTGGATTTAATATTCCTCTTTATAGAAGCACTTCTAAAGTGACGGATAAAACGGTGCAAAACCTTGAATTTGAAAATTTAAAAAGTCAAGTTGTTTTTGAGAAAACCGATGTCGTCCGTCATATCTACGAAGATTCTAAAGGGTTTATATGGATCGGTTCCGATCAATGTACGGTTGTTTACCATCCACAAAAAAATCAATTTAAAAAAGTAAGTCTCACTTCAAAAGGCAAGGCGCTCCCTAACAGACCTATTAGAGGATTTATAGAAATTGATGAAAAGAACATGATGTCCATTGGGTTTGATCTCAAAATCATTCGTAATCCATGGAACACTCTTAAAAATCAAATCAACCCACTTCTAGAAATTAGTGCTGTTTTACATCAGCCAGGGGTGCGTTTTCAAACGGTTATAAAGGACACAGAGACTTCATTTTGGTTTGGAACGAACAAAGGATTGTTGCACGGACAATTTGATGGAAGGTCTATTCAGATCGATCAAGAGTATTCACATCAAGATTCTGAAAGTCAAAAATTAAGCAACTCCGATGTGTTTTCATTGTATCAAAATAAACAAAAAGAGCTTCTGATTGGAACCTTTGGAGGCGGCTTAAATAAATTAACGCACAACAAAAGCGATTCTAAAGTAAACATTGAAGTGGTGAGTGGAACGGATGTTCACTTAGACGATGTGATTTACGGCATTCTCCCAGAAAATGATGATAATTTGTGGTTGAGTACAGACATCGGCTTGATTAATTATAATAGTGCTGAAAACACGGCTAAGATTTTTGATGTAAGAGACGGCCTCACGCAAAATAATTTTAGACAAGGCGCCTTTTATAAAGGGACGTCAGGTTATTTTTATTTTGGAGGTTTAAATGGTCTTAATATTTTTAAACCGAATGCCATTATACTGAATCTCCAAACTCCAAAAATATTAATTACAGAGTTATATATCAACAATGAACAGATTCAGATTGGAGATGAATTAAACGGTAATGTGATTCTTGAAGCGTCTATCACTGAAAAAAGAAATGTTCGAATACGAGAAGATCAAAGAGTGATTTCATTCAATGTGGTGGCGAAACAATCTTCTACACCTTCCAAAAATAAAATCGCTTATAAATTAGAGGGATTTGATAATGTATGGACCGAAAAAGAAAGTGGAAAACAAACCATTACCTATACCAATTTATCCTCTGGAAATTATACTTTAAAAATAAAAGCCGCCAACAGTGATGGGTTATGGAGTGATGAAACTGCACAAATCCATCTAGAAATTATGCCCCTTTGGTATAAAACATGGTGGAGTTATTCGCTCTATCTACTACTGTTTGTTGGAATAATTCTAGGGGTAATCATCTATTTTGTACGCTTAGAAAAATTGAAACAACGTCTAAACTACGAGCAATTAGATAAAGATCGCTTGGAAATTATCAATCAAGGAAAGTTCAGGTATTTCACAAATTTGTCACATGAATTTAGAACGCCATTGTTTTTAATTTCGGGGCCTTTGGAGCGTCTTATAGATCTCAATAAGGAGAATGAATCCAATCAAAAATATTTATCCATCATCCAAAAAAACAGCAAACGATTGCTAAGCTTGGCCAACCAATTGATCACATTCCGACAAGCCGAACAAGGGCAACTCAATTTGAACTTGACCAAATTGACCTTAGCGGAGTTTATCTATCCCACCACTGAAGCTTTTGAAAATTATGCTTATGAGAAAAATATCAACTTCTTTTATAAAATCGAAGATTCCAACACAGACATTTTGGTGGATATCGAAAAGTTAGAACGAATTTTATACAACTTACTCTCGAATGCTTTTAAAAACACCCCATCGCAAGGGTCCATTTGGATTGAAGCGAAAATAGTGACTAAAAAGGATAAAAAACGTATTAAAATAGAAGTTGTTGACACAGGAAAAGGCATCGAAAAAAAATATTTAGAAACAGTGTTTCAGCGCTTTTACCAATTGGGAAGCGAATCAAAATCCAACATTAGTGGAGGTGGCATTGGACTGTCGTTTTGCAAAACTATGGTGACCTTGCTTGGAGGGAGCATTAAAGCAAAAAGTACTCCAGGAATAGAAACGCGATTTTCGTTTACCGTTCCTCTCAAACAAACCTTAGAACAAACAGAAGATACCAGCAGTCAATCTCCTCAATCGTTTATAAAACACTGGGTACCTCTGAATAGTAAGACCTATGAATTTAGTAATGCTCAGCAATCTAAAAAAGACAAGTACACGATTTTAATTGTTGAAGATCAGGAAGATGTGCGAAACTTCTTATCCGAAGTGCTGTCTGAAACCTACAACGTGGTCTGTGCTATAAACGGTATTGAAGGTTTAGAAAAACTGACCCAGCGGGCGTTTGATCTTGTACTGTCGGATGTAATGATGGATGGCATGGATGGGTTTGAATTTACGAAACAAGTCAAGTCAAATTCGACAACAAGCAATATTCCAGTGATCCTTTTGACCGCGCTCAACGAAGATGACGATATCATTAAAGGCTTGGAAATTGGCGCTGACGAGTATATTTCAAAACCTTTTTCTGTAAAACATTTGGAGCTTAGAATACAAAAATTCATTGAAACCAACCAACTTAAAAAAGAACATTTTTCAAAATCTAGTTTTGCACCACCTGCGTCTGTTGAATTGAATACGAAAGACCGTGAATTTATTGATGAAATTACGGCGATTATAGAGAAAAATCTTGCCAACTCATCTTTTGGAGTGGAGGAACTTGCCAAAGAAATGATGATTAGTAGTTCTCACTTTTATCGGAAATTAAAAACACTCACTGGGCAGATTCCAAATGCCTATTTAAGAAAGTACCGATTAAACAAAGCGGCTGAACTATTAACCTCCAATGAAGGCTATAATGTTTTGGAAGTGATGTATCAAATAGGAATTGAATCGAGTTCCTATTTTTCTACTGCCTTCAAGAAACTGTACGGTGTAAGTCCTTCGGACTACAAGAAATAAGGCAATGATTATTTTGAGCAATTTAATGACAGTATAGAGAAACACATTCAGTAATTAAATTGAGTTATTTGGTATTCACAAATTAACCAATTATAATGAAAAAGCTTTTACTCATACTATTTACAGTTTTATCTTACAGTATTATTTTTTCACAGGCAGATTATGCTTTACATGATTTAGATCAGTGTATTAGTTCTGATAACTGGTTTAATACGAACGTAACCGTTACAATTTCAACAGCAGCCAACAATCCAGATGTAGCAGATACAGCCAATCCTTTGGTAACTCATTTATTGGCAACTGCAACGAATGGTTCTGCAAATTTCGAAATTCCCACTTATCTTCCTGTTGATTCATCGGTAGATTGGAGTATAAGGATGTACTCCGAAAATGCTGGAGCCATTAATTCAGGATCAGGGAGAGTCATTATGAGATTATTTAACAAAACCGTTGGTGGTGCTGTTGCAAATAGAAAAGATATGACTATCTCCAATAGAGTTGCGGGATGGTCTACATTAACGGGTACGATAGATACGAATGGGAGTAGCCAGGCTGTAATAGATGCGGGTGGGTATAATGCATTCTATGTTATTCCTTCAAATAGCGAAGCGGCTCTTGAACCCCTTTATATTGATGATTTTAAGACGAGCGTTGTGTATTCCACACACACACTAGCTGCAGATAATGCTTGGATAGATTATATAGGTGACAGCAGTGCAAATTTTACTTCACGTACAGCAAATGAAGTCACTTATTCTCAAGTTGTAAGTCCTACCTGTGCAAGTAGTACTGTAAGTAAAGTTGTGAGAGGTGATCAAGCTGAGTCAAGTTTGACTTATGAATTATCGGCACCACTTATAGACGCAGGAAAAATAAAATTTAAAGTGTTAACAGAGGCTTTTACGAGACTAACATTAATGTTAAGAACAGTATCTTCAACCTCTGGTGTTGGACAGCAATTTACGTCTGTTAATATTCCCTTAGCCTCAGCTGGAATTTGGCAGGATGTAGAGTGGGATTTTGGCGCAGCCTTAACAACATCAGCTGCATCCTATAACTACCTTGTTATTAGAACCGATTTTAATCAAGCTGCAACAAGTACGGGTGAAACGTATTATTTTGATGGCCTTCAAGCACCAACAGCTGCAGTAGATGCCGATGGTGATGGAGAAGCTGCTGATACGGATTGTGACGATTCAGATGCTTCCATCAACTCAAGTGCTACGGAAGTTTTATACGATGGTATTGACAACGATTGTAATGCAGCTACATTAGATACAGTAGATGCTGATGGCGATGGGGAGAATTCAGATACGGATTGTGATGATTCAG
>Ga0209502_10002041_pt1 | contig 17286 bp, 19 predicted proteins | sample ArcticOcean_MG_C_10_FD_187442 | JGI IMG/M metagenome (GOLD analysis project Ga0209502, IMG submission 187442) | Marine microbial communities from western Arctic Ocean - ArcticOcean_MG_CB11_90 (SPAdes) (version 2) | ecosystem: Environmental > Aquatic > Marine > Oceanic | place: Arctic Ocean...
ATAAGCTTCCAAACCGGCCTCAATCACTAAATCTATATGGCCCGCAGCTAGCAAGGCATAGGCATAGCAATCCATACCATAGCGAACCAATTTACAGGCACTCGCCACTTTATTGAAAGCATCGGCCTCAGTATCACTGCCAACTTCTGGGTAGGTCGTGAAGATTATCGCCGCAGACAAAATCTGAGTGTTCCGGGTGACCAGTGGTGTTTGTACACCATTACGCTCCATAAACGCATAGCCAAGCCCACCAACAAACCGCTCGCCTGTATAGGGTTGATCAATCATTCCAAAAATTGGTGCAGTCCCATCATTCAGCGCAATCAACGTGCCCCAAGTCGGCGTACCACTTACATATCCTCGGGTGCCATCAATTGGATCAAGCACCCAAGCCAAACCGGAAGTACCGTCTTGGTTCTGTTCTTCCTCACCAATGATTGCATCCTGCGGCCGTTGAATTGCCAACACGGCCCGCATCGCCTGCTCTGCTGCCCTGTCGGCTTGTGTGACAGGGTCAAACCCGACCTCCAGCTTGTTGTTGGCTGTCAGGGTGGGAGTTCGAAACCATTTCAATGTCTCGACTGACGCCACATCTGCCATCTGATAAGCTAGCGACAAAACCGTGTCGGCCGTTGGGATTGTTTTGGTCATGGAACTTCTTTCATAATTAGGTGCATCTAGGGCCAGCGGGGCAACTTGGTCAAGCGCACCAACTATTCAGCCGTGCTCACCATGCGCGCTCAATTTAGCAGCAGTTTGGGCTGATTTTTGGACAAAACTGAACAAACAGGGTATTAAGTTTTGACAGGGCCAGGATACTTATTCTCACAACAACATTCACCGCAACTTCACTAAATTTCGCACTATAAAATTGTTTGGAATATATTTCCAACTTTTTCTCTTGGTATTATGCTCTAGAATCCTACAAGAAAAACTGCTTACTTAACTCTCAAACAATTCATAAATAAGTTGATTTAGCCCAATGCTTACACTCCAAGTCCAAGATCACGCTAAACCACCTGTATTTTCAAACATACCCGTCCCGACGCTTGATGCGCACCAAATTTTAATCCACACGGCTGCATGCGCCCTGAATTTTGCAGACTTGCTGATGATCCGTGGCACCTATCAAGAAACGCCGGCCCTGCCCTTCACACTGGGCATGGAAGTTTCTGGAAACGTGGCAGCTATTGGAAGCGCTGTAACTAGTTTTAAAATAGGTGATCGTGTCGCAGCATTTTCTGGCTCTGGCGGCTTGGCAGAGTTTTGTGCGGTGGATGTATCGCGCTGCCTCATAATCTCCAAAAACTTACCTTTTGAAACAGCGGCTGCAGCTCTGATCAGTTATGGCACGTCGCATTTAGCACTTACCCACCGTGCTAAAGTGAGACCGGGTGACACCTTACTAGTATTGGGCGCCGCCGGCGGAGTCGGCTTGACAGCGGTTGAAATTGGCGCCGCTTTGGGCGCTCGGGTCATCGCAGTGGCCCGTGGACAAGATAAGCTTGATGCTTGTCGAGAACGCGGTGCTGACATTACGATCGACAGCTCTAGCGAAGATATGATTGGCATTATCAAAGCGCTTGGCGGAGTGGATATCGTGTATGACCCTGTGGGCGGGGATCCTTTTGTGGCGGCACTGAAGTGCTGCAAGCCAGAGGCGCGCTATCTGACGATTGGCTTTGCCAGTGGCGACGTACCCCAAATCAAAGCTAATCATCTGCTCGTAAAAAACGTAGATGTTATGGGCTTTTACTGGGGTGGTTATTTAAGTTTCGCACCAAAAACCCTGACTAAAAGCCTCACACAGGCCCTTAAATTAATTGTAAATGGAACACTTAAACCACATATTAGCGAGGTGTATGACTTCAACAAATCCATTGAGGCATTGGATCACCTCAAAGCGCGCAAATCGATAGGTAAATTGGTTGTGCGCGGCCCCAAACCTACCTGATAATAACAATTACAGCAGTTTTAAAAAAAATTTTAATAAATATGACACATATAAGTATTGAATTCCCTTGAATTTAGGCAAGATAAGGCCAATATTGACAATAACCGCGAAACCTTCGCTGCACTTACACTATTTTTGGAGACCAACATGGCAGATTATAATACAGCAACCGCTAATGCCGGCAGTCGTACGGAGGCCATTGACGCAGGCTTGCGGGCACACATGAACAAAGTTTACAGCACAATGTCAGTTGGTATGGTGATTACTGCCGTCGCTGCTTGGGCTATCGCGGGCTTAGCCACCACAACAGATCCTACTCTTGCGGCTGCACAATTACCAAATGGCAAACTGTTAACGGGCTTTGGTCTCACAATTTATGGAACACCCCTGAAGTATGTGATCATGTTTGCTCCATTGGCTGTACTATTTCTTGGTATGGGAAAAGTGATGCGCAGCGCCTCAGCGGCTGGAGCACAATTATTCTTTTTTGTGTTTGCAACGTTGATCGGGCTTTCACTAAGCTCAATCTTTATTCGCTATACTGGCCATTCGATAACGCAAACCTTTTTGGTTACCGCTATCGCCTTCGCTGGACTATCGCTGTTTGGCTATACAACTAAAAACGATATATCCGGTTGGGGCAGCTTTTTGATCATGGGCGTCATTGGATTAGTTGTGGCTATGATCGTAAATATCTTCCTGCAATCACCTGCTTTGCTGTTCGCAATCTCTGGTATTGGTGTGTTGGTCTTTGCAGGTCTCACTGCATATGACACGCAGAACATCAAGAACCAGTATCTGGCGCATGCCCACCACGGGGATCAAGATTGGCTGGCAAAATCTGCCATCTTTGGTGCGTTAAACCTGTATCTCGATTTTCTAAATATGTTTTCGTTTTTATTAATGTTCATGGGCAATAACGAGTAGCAAATCTGGAAGATACTAAAAGTTAACTAAATACCCTACCAGAAACGGTGGGGTATTTTTTTACCCAGTTTATTTTGATGGATCAAGATTGCCCCAATCCAGCAGGTCAATCAATAAAGTCCGCATCCCCCCTAAACTAGTGCGCAATAAAAAAGGCCGCGCTATTGCACGGCCTCTGAAAACTAAAGTTGACGTTTGCCTACTTAATTTTACCTTCTTTGTATTCAACATGCTTGCGTGCAACCGGATCATACTTCCGGGCGACCATTTTTTCAGTCATGGTTCGTGCATTTTTCTTAGTCACGTAAAAGTGGCCAGTTCCCGCGCTTGAATTCAGGCGGATTTTAATTGTGGTTGGCTTCGCCATTGTAATTCTCCTACGGGCGCAGCCTCTTGGCCGCATTAATCCGATTGTCTTGGCTTTTAACGCTCTGACTGGCGCTGTCAACCGATTCACGCGGCCAGAGTGTATCAAAAGTGCGCGGGGGGCCTGTAAGCCGGATTTTGTCCAGACTGACGCAGTTTCCTACGCAATCTTGGGCAATCATTCATCTCGTGAGCCTGTTACCAGACCCCTCTAGCTGCCAACCCGAACCTGCGGGGATGAAACCTCCCATATGCGGCTCCTATTTGGCATTGCTCCCGGTGGGGCTTGCCGTGCCACGACTGTTACCAGTCGCGCGGTGGGCTTTACCCCACCGTTTCACCATTACCTTGCATGCAAGGCTGTCTCTTCTCTGTGGCGCTTTCCCTGGGGTTGCCCCCGCCGGGCGTTACCCGGCACCGTTGTTTCAGGGAGTCCGGACTTTCCTCGAGGGTTGTCCCTCGCGATTGCCCAGCCCCCCGCGCAGAATGGTGTTAGGCGGCCATGCCCTTTTGGTCAAGGCTCTACGACGGCCGGGTAGCTTTGGGCCAGGTCAGATAGAATTTGAATGTCTTGATCATCCAGCGGACCATATGCTTCTGGACGGAATCTTTGGCGGAAAGCTTCTAGCACTATAGCCTGGTATGTATCATCCTCGTAGGCCAAGCTTGGAATTAAATACCCGAATTTTCGCGCTGCCTCTGGGAATGGTAATGTTAGCGCATGGGCCTGCCCACGAAATATAGCCAAGCCATCCAGCGCCAAGCACTGCCAGTCAAACAACCGCCCTGGGTCTTTTTTACGGTCAGGGGCCATATCAGAATGGCCTATCACTTTGTCTGCTGAAATAGCCCAGCGCTGCTTCACTTCGCCTAGCAAGGCTTTTAATCCCTCCATTTGCAGCACAGAAAATCCATGATTGCCCGCATTACAAAGTTCCACTCCAATCGAAGCCGAGTTGATATCGCGATAGGCGCCCCAAGATCCAGCACCTGCATGCCAGGCCCGCTGCGCTTCGGCAACAAGCTGTATTACGCCGCCCTGCTGGTCTATTAGATAATGCGCTGAAACCTCATGCTTAGGATCACTCAACCGCTCTAGTGCGGCCTCCAAGTTTGGCATGGCCGTGTAGTGCAGAACAATCAAGCTTGGGCCCTTCACACCACGCCGCTGGCCGAAATTTGGCGATGGGTGCCGTTCTATGGCGATTTGGGTCAGTTTAGCACCGCTGCTCGGAAGGGCCTTGGATCCCAAGCACACGCGAAACCATCGCCGTCAGGATCAATACCCAAAGCATCAATCTTTGGCCCACCGCGTACCAAAAAAGCTTGTTGTGCGGAGTCTGTCGAACTAAATTTTCCGCATCCGCCAAAGCTGAATGTTTTAGCGGACGTTCCAAATCGTTTGTACAGCTGCACGCCCACAGGATTGTTAGTTCGGATCGCATATTCCACAACATTGGGAAGGTTGTTAGTCCGGTGTGGCAACTCCCGTGCATCAATCACAATATATTTTGCCCGATTGGCCGCAATCCGCTCTGCGTCGCTTTCAACCGTTTGCGCAATTGCAACCGCGTCAAAATCTTGCTCATTAGAAATTGTTCCACTTGTAGTCTGGGTTTGACTGTCCTGTTGCGCCGTTACTGTCCCCTCAGTTGCGATCTCACCATCTTGTGGATAATTGTAACTCGCGAGAGTTACATCACTGGGTAGCGCTGGGTCACAGGCCGCCAAAGTCAGCGCTATGACGATCATCACAAAATATTTCATCAACTTCCTCGTTCACGACACCCATTACGACAATGCCCACATAATTCCTATTCACGCTATCATTACTATAATGCTAAACGCTACAAAATCGCCAATTTAAAAACAAAGCCCAGCGCTATAGCCACCATTGATTAGGTTTGGCATTGAAGCCCAAAGCTTTTTCCAGCGCAAAGGCGGCATTAAGCAAATCGCCTTCTTCCCAAGGCTGGCCAATCAATTGCAAGCCCAAAGGCAAGCCTTTTGAGTCGAGACCTGCGGGCACAGATATGCCTGGTAGCCCAGCCAAATTGACTGTTACCGTGAACACATCAAATAAATACATTTGTACCGGATCTGCATCCTCCATCTCGCCAAGCCCAAAAGCAGCTGATGGGGTCGAAGGGGTCAGTATAGCATCAACACCTGCAGCAAACACATCATCAAAATCTTTCTTTATTAAAGTACGCACACGGCGCGCACGATTGTAATATGCGTCATAAAATCCCGCAGACAACACATACGTCCCAACCATTACACGGCGCTGAACTTCAGCACCGAATCCTTCTGCCCGTGTCTTTTCATACATCTCAGTGATGCCATCTCCGGCTTCAAGCTTGGCACGATGCCCAAAACGTACACCATCATAGCGCGCCAAGTTGGAGGAAGCCTCCGCAGGCGCAATCACGTAATAGGCAGGCAAAGCATATTTGGTATGAGGCAGGCTGATGTCTTTCACAATGGCACCCGCATCGCGCAGCATGGCTGTACCTTCAGACCAAAGTGTTTCCAACTCGTTAGGCATTCCATCAACCCTATATTCCTTTGGGATTCCAATAGTTTTACCTCGGACATCGCCTGTCAAAGCTGCTTCAAAATTGGGCACAGGCAAATTCATAGATGTGCTATCTTTCGGGTCAAACCCACACATGGCTTCCAGCATAATGGCTGCATCTCGGACGTCTTTAGTGATAGGACCAGCTTGATCAAGCGATGAGGCAAAGGCAACAATACCCCAGCGGGAACAGCGTCCATAGGTTGGTTTAATGCCAGTAATGCCAGTAAAGGCTGCCGGTTGGCGAATTGAACCGCCCGTGTCTGTGCCTGTAGCCGCAAGGCAAGTCTCAGCCGCAACCGCAGCAGCTGATCCACCAGAAGAGCCCCCCGGCGTCAATTCACGACCATCCACTTTCCAAGGGTTCACAGCATTGCCATAGATTGAAGTCTCGTTGGATGAGCCCATGGCAAACTCGTCCATGTTTAACTTACCAACCATAATAGCACCGGCATCAAACAGCTTTTGTGACACAGTAGATTCGTACTCAGGCTTAAAGCCCTTCAAAATACTACTGGCCGCTTGGGTTGCGACGCCTTTAGTGCAAAACAAATCTTTTATACCGATTGGTAGGCCACACATGTCTGGCGCACCACCAGCCTTCAAGCGTAAATCTGCAGCAGCCGCTTGCGCCCGTGCAATCTCGGATGTGTCATGTACAAATACATTCAGCGGCTTTGAGGCTGCCACAGCTGTCAAAGAGGCTTCAGTCAATTCAACCGCAGTGGTTTGCCCAGAGCGCAACGCATCGCGCGCACCAGCTAAAGTAAGTCTCATCAGATCAGACATTACTCAACCACCATTGGCACAGCAAAAAACCCTTCTCGAGAGTCTGGCGCGTTGGCTAAAACTGCAGCTTGTTGATTTCCATCATTCACAACATCTTCACGCCGGAACAGACGCTGAGGAGTTACAGAAGTCATCGGTTCGATACCTTCCACATCCACCTCATTCAACTGCTCAATAAAGCCCAAAATATTGGTAAATTCCTGTGCCAAAGCAGACAAGTCCACTTCATCCACCTTGATCCGGGCAAGCTTTGCGACACGCGCGGCCGTTTTAATGTCGATCGACATGGGTGATCCTTCACTTCGCCAGTTAGTTTTACCGCTTACTAACTTGGGATTTACAGGTTGCCAAGGGCTCGGGCGTCTAGCTCAGAGTTTGGTGCGTTGTTGCGCAAAAAAATCTACCAGTAGCGAAGCGCAGGCCCGTTCGGAAATACCTCCAATCACTTCTGGCCGGTGATGGCTTTGCGGATGCATAAATACCCGAGCACCATGATCTGTACCACCTGATTTGGGATCTGGGGCCCCATAGATCACTCTTTCTACCCGCGATTGGGCCAAAGCCCCAGCACACATTGCGCAGGGCTCAAGGGTGACATAAAGTGTACACCCTATCAAACGATCCTGTTCCAAAGCTGCGGCGGCCTGCCGTATTACTAAGATTTCAGCATGGGCCGTAGGATCACAATCGCGGCGGGTTCGATTTCCCGATGAAGCCAAAACCTTGCCCTGTGCATCCACGATCACAGCACCCACCGGCACCTCCCCCGCAGTGGCAGCTAGTTTTGCCTCCTTTAAGGCTAAACCCATTTGACTGGTAAAACGCATTTATCCCCGCTTGGCTTTACATTGAACACAGTCTAAGCCCAGCTCATGGAAGATGAAACACCAAAGGGCGACCGGATCGCCAAAGTTTTGGCACGCGCAGGCGTGGCAAGTCGACGCGACTCAGAAAAACTGGTTGAGGCCGGACGTGTAAAAGTAAATGGACATAAAATTTTTAGCCCCGCTTTAAACGTTCAACCAAGCGATAAAATTGAGTTTGACGGTGAGCCAATTGAACCACCCGAAGAACCACGGCTATGGTTATATCACAAACCCATAGGCTTGGTGACTAGTGCACGCGACGAAAAAGGTAGGGAAACTGTATTTGACAATCTGCCAGAAAATTTGCCGCGCGTAGTATCTGTGGGCCGTTTGGACATGAGCTCCGAAGGCTTGCTACTACTGACCAATGATGGTGGCTTAAAACGCACACTTGAGCTACCCAGCACTGGCTGGACACGCCGTTATAGGGTTCGGATCAAAGGTTATCCACGAGAGGGTGCGTTTGAACCGCTGACCAAAGGCATTACAGTCGAGGGCGAGCACTTTCAGCCAATGACTGTCCAGCTTGACCGAAAAACTGGTGCAAACTTTTGGCTAACCATAGGCCTGAAAGAAGGTAAAAACCGTGAGATCCGTCGGGCAATGGAGTTTCTTGGCTTCACAGTTAATCGGTTGATTCGTATTTCTTATGGCCCGTTTCAGCTACGCGAATTAAAACCTGGTCAAGTTGAAGAAGTAAAACGGCGCGTGTTGGCCGATCAATTAGGCTGGTCCACCAAGCCCAAAGTTTTACCCCGCAAGGTTAGAACCAAGCCCCCAACACGTAATTAATACTGGTTAGGGCGGCGGCTTAGCACGATGAGAGACTAAGGCCCTATCTTAGGTCCCGATTCCAGCCGGATCAAACGCGCTCGCTTTGACGATAGCAAAAACAGTTTTCCCTAGAACCAAGCCCATTTTTTCAGCAGAATACTGAGTTATACGGGCCAAAAATAGAGTTTCACCCACCCTAAATTGTACCATTACACCCGGACCTTGTCCTTGATGCATATCAGTTATGACGCCCTGAAAAATGTTGAGTGCTGACAAACCCTTGGGCATTTCAGTAGATAAAATAATATCCTGAGCGGCAATTCGAATACGGACCTCACGCCCCGCAGGTTGGGACAACTCAGGCAAGATCAATTGCCCGCCTGAAAAACTCATAATAGCAAGACCAGTGGTGGGGTCAGGCGGCATAATCCACCCTGAAATCACCGTACCGGCAGCACGCACCCCCAAAAATGGCACCGCAGCAGGATCTGCTAGAACTTTAGTTGCAGAGCCCGATAAGACACTTCGGCCAGCCTGCATTAAAACAATATGATCGGCTAAACGGGCCATCTCTGCAGCGTCATGTGTCACATAAAGGATTGGGATTTTTGTCTGATTGCGCAGTCGCTCGAGATATGGCAATATCCGTTGCTTCAAAGCATGATCGAGCGCGGACAAAGGCTCATCAAGACAAAGGCATTTTGGCGCACTCAACAACGCACGGCCTAAGGCAACCCTCTGGGCTTCACCGCCCGACAGCGCAGCAGAATAACGCGGCAGCAAGGGCCGCAACTCTAGCAGATCAATCACTTCATCAACGTCTTGCGCCACCTCCATTCGAGCCATCTTCTGCGAAAACTTAAGATTTTCTAAAACCGTAATATGCGGAAAAAGTCTCGGTTCTTGAAAGACATAGCCAACCGCCCGCTTGTATGGGGCCAACCCCACTATATTAGTGTTATCGATAGAAATATAACCACTATCTACTCGTTCGAGCCCAGCGACTGCCCGCAGTAGAGTTGTTTTACCACTTCCTGAAGGGCCAAAAATAACCGTCACACCAGTGGGCGCACTAAGGTACGCATCCAGTAAAAAACCACCACGCTGCAATTGGATATTCAATTCTACAGTCATTTGCGTACCATCCTACGCGCCAATATCTCCGACAGCAGCAGCGCACCAACCGATAAGAGAACCGAAAGTCCAATCATGCGGCCCACTGCAGCCTCTTGGCCCGGCACTTGCAGCAAAGCGTATATTGCAGACGCAATGGTTTGGGTCTCGCCAGGTATATTAGACACGAATGTAATTGTTGCGCCAAACTCCCCTAAGGCTTTGGCAAAGCCCACAACAGCACCAGCTAAAACGCCAGGCAGTATTAATGGTAGGGTCACAAACCCAAACACTCGTATCGGTGATGCCCCCAAAGTGCTGGCAGCTTCTTCTAGCTTAGGGTCGACCGCCTCCAGAGCCAGCCGGATCGCACGCACAATTAACGGAAAAGCCATAACCGCAGCGGCCAAAGCTGCCCCAGCTGAAGTAAATGCCAGCTGCAGCCCCAATGCCTCTAGCACAGGGCCAAAAATACCCTGACGCCCAAAGGCGACCAACAAAAGATATCCAGTGACAACAGGTGGTAGTACCAAAGGCAAGTGCACTAGCGCATTCAGCAGCCCATGCCCCCAAAATCTTCGTCGCGCCAAAATAAAGGCTACCCCAGTTGCGATAGGTAAACTAACAACCACAGAGACAGTAGCCACCCAAAGCGAAAGCGTGACCGCTTGAATTTCGACTGTACTGAGAGCGTACCAACTCACGGAGCTAACAACCCATATTTCTGGAACACAGCCTGCGCTTGCGGTAACAATAAATAATCGACAAACTTTGCCCCCTGCGGCGTTATGGGTAATGCTTGGTACGTAATCCGATCGTGCAGTTTACCGGGGATATCGGCAACTGAAAAAACCCCAGGTGCACTAAACACATCACTGGCATATAAAATTCCCAAAGCAACTTCACCACGCGAAACAGATATCAAGCTGCTGCGGGCATTGTCTTGCTGGGCCAAATGCGGCGTCAGTGTCGCCAGGAAACCCAGGCTCTGCAAAGCTTGCGACGCATAAAGACCTAAAGGAACCGAGGCAATCAGTGGTACGGCCAACCGCCCACCAGCTAACCGTTTAAGGATATCGGGTAGTTCAAGTTCTAAAGGATCAGATGATACCGAGGCAAATACAAGACGGTTCATCGCAACTTCCTTAGAAGGCTGTGTAAATGTCCCAAAAGCCTGCAAATACTCCATCCAACCCAGATTTGCTGAGATGAAAACATCCGCCGGCGCGCCATGTTCAATTTGCCTTGCCAAGATACTGGAAGCCGCAAATGAGAGACGCGGCGTCTGCTTGCTCTGTTTCATAAAATCTGCCGCTATTTCGTCTATTGCAGGTTTTAAGCTAGCTGCCGCATACACATCAAACGTTTGCGCGGTACAAACGCTTGAGCCCACCATGGCAAGAGCCACAGAAAAGAACTGAAGACATCGGATCGCAATTTGAGACATATTAATATTTAGGATCACAGATAAAGCACTTTTTTGTATTTTGATTTCAGATATGATATACCTTACCCAACATAAATGAAAATAACATCAAAGATGAGTAGTACAGAACCAACCCAACTCCCGCTTTCAATTGAAACAAAGCGAAAACGCAATGCTCGGTCACAATTTGGGGCACTCTGCTATCGCGTGACCGATGGAAAAATACAAATCCTTTTAATCAGCTCACGAAGGACAAAGCGGTGGATCCTGCCAAAAGGCTGGCCTGAAAATGGTATGACCCCCGGCGAAAGTGCTGCAAACGAAGCGATGGAAGAAGCGGGCGTCACCGGCATGCTCAATGAACGGCCGCTCGGAGTTTATTGCTATGAAAAAAACGTAGCTAATGGCGAAAATTATCCCTGCATCGTCACTATCTATGCCCTTAAAGTTAAAAAGACTTGGGCAGATTATCCAGAAAAATCTGAGCGGCGCCGTAAGTGGTTTGGCCGCAAAGGCGCTGCAAAGCGCGTGTTTGAGCCTGAGTTAGCACTTTTGATTAAGTCTTTTGATCCATTGCAAGGCGAGTAAACAAACTCCACGCACAGGTTACTTGATTTATTGATACGAATACCTCTAAGACACCTTAACGGGGCATAGGAGCATACGGTTTGATCCGCTTTTCATTAAAATGCAGTCAAGATCACAGCTTTGAAAGCTGGTTCCAATCTTCAGAGGCCTATGAAAAATTAGCTGCTGCCGGGCTACTCAGCTGTATAGATTGTGGCGATAGTCATATTATGAAATCTTTGATGACCCCAAAATTAAGCACTAGAAAACCCAAATCTAAAACCTCGTTAACAGTCCCTATGGGCGATAAAGAAAAGGCCCTGGCCAAGTTAAAGGCCGCAGTCGAAAAAAACTCTGATTATGTGGGTATGAACTTTGCAAGCGAAGCCCGAGCAATGCATGATGGGGAACAGCCTACGCGCTCAATTTATGGTGAAGCCAGACCCGAAGAGGCAAAAGCGCTAATAGAAGACGGAATCCGCGTCGCACCACTGCCCTTCATGCCAAAGCGTCAAACCAATTAATTAAAACCAAATCAGGGGCTACGCCCTTGCCCTTAGTCGTTCAACAGCTTAAAAAAAGGTCTGAACTGCAAAAAGTTGGATACAGAATGCTTCGTTTGGTAATGAAATTTGGTGGTACATCAGTTGCCAACCTAGACCGTATCCGAAACGCTGCAGAGCGCGTTCGGCTGGAAGTGGCAAAGGGCTATGATGTCATAGTGATTGTCTCAGCCATGTCAGGCAAGACCAACGAAATGGTTGGATGGGTCAATGAAACCGCCCAAATGTATGACGCCCGAGAATATGATGCCGTGGTCTCATCAGGCGAAAATGTCACCGCTGGATTGATGGCGCTGACGTTGCAAGAAATGAACATACCAGCGCGTAGCTGGCAGGGCTGGCAAGTACCCGTAAAAACTACCAATGCTCATGCCAATGCTCGCATTGAAGAGATCCCAAGTGCAAATTTGGATGCTAAGTTTTCCGCCGGGATGCGTGTGGCAGTGGTCGCAGGCTTTCAAGGTATCAGTGAAGAAGGCCGCATAACCACTCTTGGCCGCGGCGGTTCAGACACAACAGCGGTGGCTTTTGCCGCCGCTTTTGAGGCTGAGCGCTGTGATATTTATACAGATGTTGACGGTGTCTACACCACTGACCCACGCATCTCGGACAAAGCGCGCAAGCTTGAGAAAATCGCCTTTGAAGAAATGCTTGAACTAGCCTCACTTGGAGCAAAAGTTTTACAAACCCGCTCAGTCGAATTAGCAATGCGGTTTAATGTGCGCCTTAGAGTGCTTAGCTCTTTCGAAGAACCGTCAGACACAGCTGGCACATTGGTATGTGCTGAGGAGGAAATAATGGAATCAAATGTTGTTGCAGGCGTAGCTTATAGCCGTGACGAGGCCAAAATGACCTTAATTTCAGTAGCTGACAGGCCAGGCATTGCCGCTGCAATCTTCGGTCCTCTATCAGAAGCAGGCGTAAACGTCGATATGATTGTCCAAAACATCAGCGAAGACGGTCGAACAGATATGACATTCTCCTGCCCTACCGACCAAGTGCTGCGCGCAGAAAAAGCCATGCAAACAGCCAAAGATGCAGGTCACGTCAATTATCATGATCTGGTGGCCGATGAAGCCGTAGCCAAAGTCTCGGTGGTTGGCATCGGCATGCGCAGCCACGCAGGTGTTGCCGCTCAAATGTTTCAGGCCCTACATGCCGAGGGAATAAACATTAAAGTAATAACAACTTCTGAGATCAAGATTTCTGTTCTGATTGAACGGAAATATATGGAATTAGCAGTTCAGACACTGCATGATGCTTTTGAATTGGAAAAAGCGGCCTAGGAACATACTTCTAAATGGCTCAAACATCAGAGAGTGAAAGTCGCAAGCTTCTTGGAGCACTGCGCGATGCCATGGCCGAAGATTCGGCGGGTCAAGCTCGGCTTGATAAAATTGTGCAACTAACCGCCGGATCCATGCGCTCTCAAGTTTGTTCAATTTATCTCTTTCGCGACAGTGAAACCCTTGAGCTTTGCGCAACCGAAGGGCTAAATGCAGCGGCGGTTCACCAAACCAGAATGCGGGTTGGTGAAGGTCTAGTGGGCCGTGTTGCTCGCTTCAGCCGCGTTATCAATACCGCAGATGCACCGTCCGCCAAGGGGTTCCGGTTCATGCCAGAAACAGGAGAGGAAATTTATTCCTCCTTTCTTGGAGTACCAATCCAACGGCTAGGAGAGTCGCTTGGAGTGCTGGTAGTTCAATCCAAAGAAGCCCGCGAATTTTCAGCTGATGAAATCTATGCGCTTGAGGTTGTAGCTATGGTGTTGGCTGAAATGACCGAACTGGGTGCCTTTGTGGGTGATGGTGATGCCCTTTCTCCGCGACATAAAAATCCTTTTATATTTCGAGGTCTAAGCGGTCAGGAGGGCGTCTCGGAGGGCGTGGTCTATCTGCATGAACCGCGTGTTGTGGTCACAAACCCAATCGCTGACGACCCCGAAGTTGAGAAAAATCGCCTTGAAGACGCACTAGGTAAGTTGCGGATCTCCGTAGATCAGATGCTTACAGATGCCCAAATAGGTGATGGCGAGCACTTGGAGGTTTTGGAAGCCTATCGCCTATTTGCTCATTCTAAAGGCTGGCGGCGGCGGATGGAGGAAGACATCCAACGCGGCTTGTCAGCAGAAGCCGCTGTAGAAAAAGAGCAGTCCACAGCCCGAAGCCGAATTGGACAATCCAAAGACGCCTATCTCCGCGAACGCCTGCATGATCTCGATGATCTGTCCAATCGCCTTTTACGCTTGCTCACCGGACAAGGCAAAAATACCGGCGCGGAGGTACCACAAAATCCTGTTTTGGTAGCGAGAAATATTGGTCCTGGTGAATTACTTGATTATGGCCAGAACCTGTGCGGAATCGTGTTGGAAGAGGGGTCGGTCGGCTCACATGCCGCGATTGTGGCGCGGGCCTTGGCCATTCCCTTGGTCATTCACGCGAAGGGAATCGTTACAGAGGCCCTTAATGGCGATAGCATTATGGTGGATGGTGATCAAAGTACGGTGCATCTGCGTCCCGATGAGGGAGTGCAAAAAGCTCTTCAAGATAAAATCGCTATGATGCAACAGGCGGCGGATCGTTATGTAAAGATTCGTGAGAAGCCAGCTCAGGCAAAATGTGGCACAATCGTTGAACTGCTAATGAATGCGGGCCTGATGGCTGATTTACCATCTCTGCACAGCTCAGGCGCCGAAGGTGTGGGTTTATTTCGAACTGAGTTGCAGTTTTTAACCCAAAACAAAATGCCTAAACGTGCCGAGTTAGTTGCACAATATACCCGTGTTATGGACGCTTCCGAAGGCCGTAAGGTAGTATTTCGCACGCTCGATATTGGCTCCGACAAAGTACTTCCCTACATGGCGCCACAAGATGAACCCAACCCAGCCATGGGCTGGCGTGCAATCAGGGTAGGATTAGATAAACCAGGTATTTTACGCATGCAGCTACAGGCTTTGTTACGCGCCACAGCGGGGCGCGATTTGACTGTGATGTTCCCATTTGTTGCCCAATATGACGAGTTTAGCCGCGCCAAAGCCGAGTTGGAACGCGCCAAGGCGCGAGAAATAAAATTAGGCCATACTTTACCTAAAAATATCCAAGTTGGGGCTATGTTGGAGACCCCGTCTTTGGCTTTTGCCCCCAATCGGTTTTTTGAAGAAGTCGACTTCCTCTCCATCGGTGGAAATGATCTCAAACAATTCTTTTTCGCCGCAGATCGCGAAAATGAACGGGTGCGTAAACGTTACGATACACTAAACACAAGCTTCCTTAACTTTTTAGAGCAAATTGTAGGCCGAGCCCACAGCAGCAAGACTCAATTGTCATTTTGTGGCGAGGATGCTGGCCGACCGCTGGAAGCAGCTTGTTTTGCGGCTCTTGGCATCCATACTCTATCTATGCGCCCGGCATCCATTGCCCCAGTCAAGCATTTGATCCGGCGCATTGACCTAAAAGAATTAAAGAGTGTGATTGATAAGGCCCGAGACAATGGGCTTCAATCGGTTCGCGCTTCAGTCGTAGAATGGATGGAACTCAACAGTTAAGCACCACGTACATGCCCTGTGACACCGGCCCAAGTGCCAGGCACGAGGGCCATGCCCAAAACGCGATTTGGGTTGGTAGGCGGTGGCATATGTACACCTGGCAATATATTGAAACCAAAGCGTTTGTAGTAGGGGGCATCCCCCACCAGCATCACCCTGCTCCATCCGTGAGCCAGAGCAACGGCAAGGCTTTCACGGATCAAATATTCACCAAGCCCCTCACCTTGCCGTGTCGGATGAACAGCTATCGGCCCAAGCAGCAAACTTTGCGCATCACCCACAATAACGGGCCAATAACGGATTGCAGCAGCTAAAATACCATTGGCATCACGCGCAACATGTGACAGCGAACTTATTGGCGGCACTCCATCGCGAAGACGGTAAGAGGACAAAGCTTCTCTACCGGGCGCAAAGCACAAATCATAGAGTGCTTCGACATCCCACCAATCACCTTCTACCTCGCGGTTTAAATGATACACCGCCCTGCCCTTCTTTCCTTTTGCAACTGGCCTAGCACGCGGTTACCCTCTCCGCAAACCAACAGGAGACCCAATGTTCTACCGCCCCAAAGATGGCCATCGCCTGCCACATAATCCATTCAATGCCATCATAACACCCCGCCCAATTGGCTGGATATCGACGCAAGATAGCTCGGGAAACCGCAATTTAGCCCCCTATTCATTTTTCAATGCAGTCGCCTATGTGCCGCCACAGGTCATGTTCGCCTCGACTGGCGCCAAGCTAGATCAAGATGGTACTAAAGACAGTGTGAGCAACATCCGCCAAACAGGCATGTTCTGCGTCAATATCGTTGAATACGCCATGCTAGATGCAATGAATGCCTCTTCTGCCAGTTTGGCTAAAAGTGAAGATGAATTTGATAAAGCGGGATTGGAAGGAATCGCTTGCAACACCATCACAGGATTTCGAGTGGCAAATGCGCCAGCCAGTTTAGAATGCAAGCTGACCCAAATTGTTCAGTTGCCTGGAGAAGCCAATTTCACCGTCTTTGGCGAGGTAACCGGCGTACATATGCGCGATGATTGCATGGTGGGCGGCTTGTTTGACGTTCGCAAATTCAAGCCACTGTCACGCTTAGGCTACAAAGATTATTCAGTAGTAGATAATATTTTTTCACTCAGCCGCCCGGATTGATGATCCAAGCAGCTGAGTGTCTTTGTTAGTGTCCAGCAGCTAAAATTCCAGTGCGCACACCATAATCCACGGCGACCTCATAGTCTGGATCATCATCACTATCTACGATCAAATGCCCTGCTTTACTCAGCAGATAATGACAATCTTTACTGAGGTGACGTAATTGAATGCGCTTGCCAGCTTCTTCATATTTCAGAGCTACAGCTTCAATCGCCTGCAATGCAGATTGATCAGCAACACGGCTATCAACAAAATCGACAATCACCTTTGTAGGATCATCATTTGGAGTGAATAGTTCCGAGAATCCTTCTGAGGAGCCAAAGAATAATGGACCGCGGATCTTGTAAACCTTAGTGCCATCCGCTTCCATAGACCGGTTTGCATGGATCCGCGTCGCGTTCTGCCACGAATAGGCCAAGGCCGAGACGATCACGCCAACAACCACAGCAATCGCAAGGTCAGTCATAACTGTCACAACCGTGACCAAAATAATTACAAAGGCATCGGTCAAAGGAACCTTACGCATGATTTTCAGACTGTTCCAAGCAAAGGTACCAATCACAACCATGAACATAACTCCTACCAAAGCAGCTAGCGGAATTTGCTCAATCAAGGGTGAGGCCACCACAATAAAGGCCAGCAAAAAAAGGGCCGCAGCAATTCC
>Ga0209502_10002044_pt1 | contig 17267 bp, 11 predicted proteins | sample ArcticOcean_MG_C_10_FD_187442 | JGI IMG/M metagenome (GOLD analysis project Ga0209502, IMG submission 187442) | Marine microbial communities from western Arctic Ocean - ArcticOcean_MG_CB11_90 (SPAdes) (version 2) | ecosystem: Environmental > Aquatic > Marine > Oceanic | place: Arctic Ocean...
TTACGGATCGAAGTGATGATGGGGACGATACCGATGGAGAGACTGAAGATGATGAGACCGTTACACTAATTCCACAGTCACCCTCTATAGAGGTTACAAAAACAGCGACTATAACTGATAACAATGAGGATGGTGCAAACAATGCTGGAGATACTATTAACTATACAATTACTGTAGAGAATACAGGGGATGTTACTCTTACGGGATTAATTTTAGAGGATGTATTAACGGACGGGCAAAACAATGCTTTAAATATTACTTCAGGCCCAGTATTTGTCACTTCAGATCAAGGTACAACGGAAGGTTCTTTAGCTGTAGGCGAGACCGCTACTTACTCGGCAACTTATGTTATTGATCAAATAGCTGTTGATAGCGGCCAAATAATGAACAGCGTACTAGCTGTAGCAAACAACACATTAAATACAGAAGATGTTTCAGATATTAGTGATAATGGGGATGATACTGATGGAAATACTGAAGACGACCCTACGGTAACTGCTGTTTCACAGTCACCTTCAATTGAGGTTACTAAGTTGGCAATGCTCACAGATAATGGGGATAATCTTGTAGGTACGAGTGATATTATTGAGTATACAATTACTGTAGAGAATACCGGGGATGTAACCATCGATAATATAAACTTAGAAGATACCCTTAGCGATGGTCAAGGAAATACTTTAACACTAAGTTACGGACTTTTCTTCTCTGGATCAGACCAGAATTCACCAGAAGGTACTGTACAAGTAGGGGAGACTGCAACTTATATTGCATACTATATAATTGATCAATTAGCTGCCGATAGTGGTAATATTTCAAACACAGTTACTGCTACAGGAAGTAGCCCAACTGGAACTGAGGTTAGTGATGTGAGTGATGATGGCGATGATACCGATGGAAATACTGAAGATGATTCTACAGATGTTCTTACAGATGCAATATCAACAATAGAGGTTACTAAGACCGCTTCAATAACAGATAATGGTGATGGATTTAATGGAGCAGGTGATATTATTGAATATACTATAAGTGTAGAAAACACAGGTAATGTGACTATTGATAATATAAGCTTAGAAGACACCCTTAGCGATGGTCAAGGAAATAGTTTGTCATTATCAAATGGACCTTTCTTTGCTGGGTCAGATCAGAATTCACTAGATGGTACTATACAGGTAGGGGAGACCGCAACTTATATTGCATACTATGTAATTGATCAATTAGCAGCTGATAGCGGTAGTATTGTAAACACAGTTACTGCTACAGGAAGTAGTCCAACTGGAACTGAGGTTAGTGATGTGAGTGATGATGGGGACGATACCGATGGAAACATTGAAGATGACCCTACGGTTGTGATTACGGAGCTATCACCTTCCGTAGAGGTTACTAAGACCGCCACAATAACGGATAATGGCGACGGTGTACCTGGGGTTGGAGATGTTATTAATTATACAATAACTATTGAGAATACAGGTAATACTACCCTATCAGCATTAGGTCTTGTAGACACGTTATCAGATATCTCTGGAAATAGTTTAACCCTTACTACAGGTCCAGTATTTGCGGGATCAGATCAGGGATCTACAGATGGCACACTGGTAGTAGGAGAAACAGCAACTTATGTAGCGACCTATGTTATAGATTCGCAAGCTTTAGGAGCAGGCGGTGTTTCAAACACAGTTACTGCTACAGGAAGTAGTCCAACTGGAACTGAGGTTAGTGATGTGAGTGATGATGGGGACGATACCGATGGAAATACTTCTAATGATCCAACAGTAGTAACAACTACGGAGTTAGAACCTTCCATAGAAGTTACTAAGACCGCCACAATAACGGATAATGGCGACGGTGTACCTGGGGTTGGAGATGTTATTAATTATACAATAACTATTGAGAATACAGGTAATACTACCCTATCAGCATTAGGTCTTGTAGACACGTTATCAGATATCTCTGGAAATAGTTTAACCCTTACTACAGGTCCAGTATTTGCGGGATCAGATCAGGGATCTACAGATGGCACACTGGTAGTAGGAGAAACAGCAACTTATGTAGCGACCTATGTTATAGATTCGCAAGCTTTAGGAGCAGGCGGTGTTTCAAACACAGTTACTGCTACAGGAAGTAGTCCAACTGGAACTGAGGTTAGTGATGTGAGTGATGATGGGGACGATACCGATGGAAATACTTCTAATGATCCAACTATTACAGAGTTATATCAAGAACCTGTGGATTCAAATTTTGAAATATTTAATGGAATCACTCCTAATGATGATGGTAATAATGATTATTTTAAAATAACAGGTATAGAACATTACCCTAATAATAATGTCAAGATTTTTAACCGTTGGGGAGTATTAGTATATGAAACTGAAAACTATGGAATTCTTGGAGGAAACAACAATTTATTTGTTGGAATATCAGAAGGTAGAATTACTTATGAACAAAGCCAAGAGTTGCCTACAGGAACTTATTTCTATATCATCTCTTTTGAAGACAGTAATCCAGGACAAAGTAATTATACAGGTTACATATATATAAACAGAGACTAAAGATGAATAATAGGATAATTAAAAATCAATTAGCTAAACCATTCAAAATGAATATAAATAAATATTACACATTATCAATCGGTTTAATACTATTAGTCTTTAGCGATATATATGCGCAGCAAGACCCACAGTATACACAGTATATGTATAATACCCAGGTAGTTAATCCTGCATACACATCTGCAAATGATGCATTAAGTTTTGGTTTACTAACTAGAAGACAATGGGTCGGTTTTGATGGTGCTCCAAATACATCAACATTTACAATGAATAATCCATTTTGGATAAAAGAAAAAATGGGAATAGGATTGTCAGTTGTACATGATAAAATTGGACCAGCTATTGAAGGGAATTATACTATTGATTATGCCTATACTTTTTACAACGATTACAAATCTAAAATAACACTTGGTTTAAAAGCTGGAATTAACAGTTTGAACGTGGATTTTTCTAGATTAAATATTTATGATCTAGGGGATGTTCAATTTGAAAACAATATCAATAATCGAATTTCACCTCAAATTGGAGCGGGCGTATATTATAATACGGACCGTTTTTATGCAGGACTTTCTATTCCTAATTTTTTAAGTACTAAGCATTATGAGACTAGTAATGGTACAGGTGCTGGGTCTGTGGCTCGCGATAGAATGCATTATTTTTTGATTACAGGTTATGTATGGGATATTAACCCAGTTTTAAAGTTTAAACCAGCGGCAATGGTTAAAATAGTAAGAGGTTCCCCAATGCAACTTGATTTATCTGCTAACTTTTTGATTAATGAAGCTTTAACCTTAGGCGCTGCTTATAGGCTTAGTGCAGCTTTAAGTGGGTTAGTAGGGTTTCAGGTTTCAAACAGTGTATTTTTAGGATTTGCATATGATTATCAGACAACAGATCTTCAAGAGTATAGTTCTGGATCCTATGAGCTAATTTTTCGCTTAGATATTTTAAATAAAGTAAAAAAAGTATTAACTCCTAGATTCTTCTAACAGATATAATTATGAACTTAATAAAATTAATTAGTAATTCAAGAAAACTTAAAATTACTTTATCAGTTTGTTTGTTTCTTTTTTCAATAGGGTCAAATGGGCAAGGTTCTATAGATAAATCTGATGAAATCAATAAGTCAGATGAACTGGTAATTATTGAAATCAGTAAAACGGAGTTAGATACTTCAATTGAAAATGATTCTACTTCATCTGGTTTTCTATTCAAACTCAATAAGTTTTTTAATAGTGGAAAAAAAAGGCTAAAGCAAGTTTTTAAATCAAAAAAAAATAAAATCATAAATGAATCTGGCACATTAAAAGAAAATGAGAATTTAGACAAAAACATTCCCCCTAGTACTAAACAAACTATGGAATTAGATTCTCTTGAGTATTCAAAAAAACCCAAATTTAAAGACGTTCCATTAAATATATACTCAGCTGCAAAATATTTTGAAAAATATAATTATGTGAATGCTCAAAAGTCATATATTGAATTTGCGGAATCTGGAGATGAATCTATTGATGTTGTAAAGTCACTTGCAGACACCTATTATTTTAATAGTCAGTATGACAAGGCAGCCATATGGTACAATAAATTATTAACAAATTATCCTGATCAAATTTCAGCAGAATATTATTTTAAAGCATCACTTAGTTTGAAAAGTCTAGGTGATTACAAAGGAGCTGATTATATCATGGGTAAATACATAAAAAGAACGGATAAAATTATTATCAGAAATGAATTTAATAGTAATCAGCAGTACTTAGATACTATTGAAAAAAACTCAAATATATATAGTATTTCAAAAACATCCATTAATTCTTCTAATTCTGACTTCGGACCTTCGTATTACGGGTCTTCTCAAGTAGTTTTTGCTTCTGCAAATAAAGGAACTGGTTCAGAACAATATACTTGGACTGGAGAGCCATTTTTAGATTTGCATATTGCAGATATAGACGTAAATGGCGATTTGGTAAATAACACTCCTTTCAAAGGGAATATTAATACGAAACTTCACGAGTCGTCAACGACCTTTACTAAGGATTTAAGAACCATGTATTTTACTAGAAATAATTACTTTAAAGGAGAAGAAAAATGGGATGATGAAAACACGGTTAAATTAAAACTCTACAGAGCTTCTATTCAAGACGATGATACATGGGGTAATGTTGAGGAATTGCCTTTTAATAGCGATCAATATTCAGTTGCACACCCGAGTTTAAGCTTAGATGAAAACCGCATTTATTTTTCTTCAGATATGCCAGGAACTTTTGGTAAATCTGACATTTGGTATGTTGATATTATTGATAAAGAAAACTATGGTCGTCCTGTAAATTTAGGACCAACTATTAATACTGAAGAAAGAGAATCCTTCCCATATATTAGTTCGGAAAACGTATTGTATTTTTCTAGTAATGGGTTAATGGGGCTGGGAGGTTTAGATATCTTCATGACACAATTGAATAGCAAAGGGTTCCCAACTGCTACTACTAATTTAGGAGAACCTATAAATAGCAGATATGATGATTTTGGATTAATAATTAACCCTGAAATTAATAGAGGATACCTTTCTTCAAATCGAGATGGCTTTGATGGAAGTTCATCAGATGAAATATATACATTTTTTAAAGATATTTGTATGGTTAGTCTTACTGGAGTTGTAAATGATAGTAGAACGGGCAGTCTGATTCCTGGATCAAAAGTTCAATTAATCGGGGAAGATTTAGAATTAATAGCAGAACAAATTGTGGGAGAAGATGCACGATATAATTTTAATAATGATATAATCAATTGCTCTATATTATATAAGATAATTGGTGGAAATGGAAAAGCCTATAAACCCGTTTCCAAAGACTTAACTACTCCGTCAATATCACAAGACATAATAGTTGACTTAGCGCTAGATTGGGCAACAGAATGTGCCCCAAATGATTTAGGATGTATATTAAAGCTTAAGCCTTTGTATTTTGATTTTGATAAATCCTTTATTCGTCCAGATGCAGCAGTAGAATTACAAAAAGTTTTAGCAGCTATGAATGAATACCCAGAAATGATAATAAGTTTTGAATCACACACTGATTCAAGAGGGGATGATATATATAATGAAAATCTATCAGAGCGCAGAGCGAAATCAACTCGAGGATGGTTGCTAGATAGGGGGATTTCTCCTGATCGCATTACAGCCAAAGGTTTTGGAGAATCTCAACTATTAAATCAATGCGCTAATGGCGTAAGATGCTCTGAGGGAGAGCACCAACAAAATAGAAGATCATTTTTTAGAATTATTTACATGAATGATAAATTCAATATTGATGCTTCAGGGACTGGCGCAACTTTGAAAAAAGTTGATAATAATTAATTAGCAGTCAATCTATGAAAAAGATAAACTTAGTTGTCTTTTTACTAATTTCTTACATTTCAGTAGGACAAGATTTAACTGTAATAAGTGGTGGAAGTATCACAATACCCAAAGACAGTTATGTTTTTGTTGGCGGTGATTTCACCAACACTGCAGGTACTGTAACTTTACATTCTGATTCGGATGAATTTTCATCGTTATTGTTAAGTGGTGCTGCCTCTGGGACAATCACCTACAACCGCTATGTAAATGTAGTAGGTGATGGAGAATGGGATTTAATAGGTGCTCCAGTATCTGGTATGGCATTTAGTTCTTTAATAACCGATGCCAATATTGCAACAAACGGAAGTTTTTATGCAGTAGGTGCTTATGACAATACCTTAGATACTTGGACAAACGCTACCACAGCAACCACAGGTAATTTAGCATTAGGACAAGGATACCAAATGGCTACCACAAGTGGAGGCACACTCTCTTTTACAGGTGCTATTGCCAATGGAGACCAAACTGTTACCATAAACAACAACAATGCAGCAAATTCGGGTGCAGGAAGACGTTGGAATTTAATAGCCAATCCTTTTCCTTCTTATCTTAATGCAAATGACAATGCAGATGGAACCAATAATTTTTTAACGGTTAATACAGCAGCAATAGATGATAATTTTGAGGCACTCTATGGATGGAAAGCAGATGGAACAGGATATAAAATTTATAACAATTCAAGTACAGCCACACACATAGCACCGGGTCAAGGGTTTTTTGTAGCCGCTGCAGGAAGTGGAGAGAATCAAACAATCAGTTTTACCAAAGCCATGCAAACAGTTACAGGAACGGATGATTTTGTTGCCGCAAGATTTTCTGCGAGTTACGAATTGGTTTTAGACATGTATAGTGATGGTGTTAAAGAAGACGATACTAAATTTTATTTTAAAGAAGGATTGACTTTAGGATTAGACCCAGGGTATGATGCTGGAGCCTTTAATCAATCTTCAGGTTTTAGTTCGAGACTTGTAGACCAAGACAACGGCATTGGCATGGGTATTAACGCGATGCCTACAGATGCTATGAGCAATGTAATCGTTCCTCTAACGATAAATCAAGAAGCTGGGATTGCTCTTGAAATTCAAATAGCAAGTAGTACGATTCCAGAGGATATAAATGTGTATTTAGAAGACACCGTAGAAAACACGTTTACACTTCTTACCAATGAAGGTTTTGAGCTCACAGCACAAACTACCTTAAGTGGTATAGGAAGGTTTTTCATTCACTATACTACAAGTACCCTTTCCACAAATACGGAGAGTAGTACCTCATTATTAACCGCCTATAAAGGAAAAGGAAATACCTATATCTCAGTAGAGGGATTACAGCAGTTCTCAGAGCCAGCAAATCTTATCCTTTACAATGTATTAGGGATGAAAGTACTCTCAAGAAAGATCCAAAGCCCTTCACAGAAAGAGACACTATCTACAGTAGGTATGAGGACTGGAGTCTATATTCTAAAAGTACAGGCAGAAAACATTGTTTTCACAAAAAAATTAGTCATAGAATAAGCATTCCACATGAAAAAAACAGAAAACACACCTAACGGTACCGATGATATCAGTAGAAAAGAGGCCATAAAGAAAATGGGAAAGTATGCTGCACTCACAGCGATGGGAACATTTATGATTCTAAACCCTAAAAAGGCACAAGCTGCATCTGTACCTCCAAGTCCTGGTTGGTAATAAAAGAAACTAAAAAAAGAAAAAACAACTATTAAAAAACACACCAATGAAACACTTTTTCACACTTTTAGCGGTAGTATTATTAACTGCAACAACATATGCTCAAGTGGGTGTAGGTACAACAACTCCAGATGCTTCGTCTGCATTAGATATTACCTCTACCACAAAAGGGTTATTAATCCCAAGAATGACAGAGACCCAGCGTGATGCGATTAGCTCTCCAGCAACTGGATTAATGATATACCAAACAGATGGTACAGTAGGTTTTTACTATTACAATGGTAGTAGTTGGGTTGAAGTAGCTGCTACTTCCAAAACTTACTCTGTAAACACTTTTTATGCAGAATTAGGAGGTTACGTTATAGAGGTAAATAGTGATGGTACACACGGTTTGGTGGTTGCAATGCAAGACCAAGGAACTTCAAAATGGTATGAAGCTAATGACCTATTAAGCAATGCTTCTAATCACGATACTAACGGCGCTAAATTTAAAGATTGGCGGTTACCTACCAAAAGAGAATTAAATCTTATGTATGTTGTTTATAATAATGGAAATGGAGCTTCTTTAAACGCGAATTACTACTGGAGTTCTACGGAGTTCGATGGCAATAACGCGTGGACACAGTATTTCAGCAATGGTGGTCAGGGCAACACCATTAAGTACGGCACAGCGTATGTGCGTGCTGTTCGGGCTTTTTAGTTATTTAATTATTTATCAATTTAATTAGTGCCGCGTAAGCGGTCGGTTTTTATTTTTTAAAAATGGCATTACACACAGCGCTTCCTGTATATAGGGATACGTATAAATTGGTATTAGAAATTTTTGTAAGTACCAAAAATTTCCCTAAAGAATACAAGTATAGTTTGGGTAGAGATATGGAGCGTGATGTGCTGGTTTTAATGCGCTGTATATATTTTTAGGTTGTAAGAAAAGACAACTTTTTTTCTCTAATTTTGTTACAGATCTAATTAATCATATATGAGTAGTCCATTACTTACTAAAACTATCGAAGATAAAAGATATCTTTGGTTGGAGGGAACCAACCAATATGTGGTATTGGAACACGAAGCCTTTACTGTTGTAGAGAAACTTATTAATGGGGTATTACCAAAGACGATTGCAACAGATCTTGAAACAACATTATCGGTTCCATTTGAAGCGGCTCTAAAGTTTGTAAAAGAGTTAAAAGAACGGGTTTTAAATTCATCCATAACCGTTCAAGAGAAAAGTATCATCGAATTATCAAAGGTTACAATTCCAAGTAACTTTGAGATTATAACTACCTATCGAGTAAACAGTACGCTTATAAAAGTTTCGTATAAAGGTGATTTAGAAGCTTCTTATATTCATCCTAAATTTGCACACTTAGAAACTGAAACAGCTAATAAAGAAACCGATTTTAAGATTTTTATAGCAAATGATAAAATCTATTTAGCAATTAACAATAAAGTAAAGTACGGATGGTCTAAGGAAGAAATTCATTATTTTCAAGGGAAGTTTTCTATGGAGTTTATACAAGCAATGTATCATAAAGAGGAATCTGAATGGATGGGTGTTTTTCACGCATCAGCAGTAAGCAACCAACAAAAGGCAGTACTTTTTTTAGGTGACTCGGGAAATGGTAAAAGTACTTCGTTGGCACTTCTTCAGAAACACGGATTTCAGTGTTTGGCTGATGATTTTGTGCCAGTTGCAGCTACAAATAAAGAAGTATATCACTTTCCTGCAGCCATTTCTGTTAAAAACAGTAGTTTACAAACATTAGCACCCTTGTATCCTTTATTAAATGATACAAAGGAATATCATTTAAAAAGATTGAATAAGAGAGTTCGTTATTTACCGCCAAATTATACAGATTTCCAAACCCACCTTGCTTGCAAGGATTTGGTATTTATAAAATACCAAAAAGATGTTGCATTATCATTTTCTAAAATATCTAAACAAAAGGCTTTCGAGCAGTTGGTACCTGATTCTTGGTTATCTCCAAAAAAAGAGAACGCTGCTACTTTTTTAGAGTGGTTTGCTACATTAAACTGCTATCAAATCACCTATTCACAAACTAATGAAATGGTAGCATCAGTTTCTAAAATATTTAATAATGACGTATAAAGAAACGTTTTACTTTGTGGCAAAATGTTTGACAATTTCTTTAGAACATAAGAATAGGGAAGAAATTGAAAAACAGTTACAATCGAATAATATAGATTGGGATGCGGTTGTAAAAGTAAGTACTGCTCATTATGTGTTTCCTGCATTGTATTGCAATTTAAAACGTGCTGATTTTTTAAAGTATATTCCAGAGGATTTAGTAGCTTATATGGAAGAAATCACAAACTTAAATAGAGATCGTAATACCGCTATTATCCAACAAGCAAAAGAACTAAATGCGTTATTAGTTACACATAATTGTACTCCAATTTTCTTAAAAGGTACAGGGAACTTATTATCCAACCTCTATGAAGATACTGCAGAGCGAATGGTTGGAGACATCGACTTTATTTTTTCAAAAGAAGACTATCCAAAAGCAATAGCGATACTTTATAAAAACGGATATGAAAGAACGGTAAAATCAAATGCAAAAATAGATTATGTTGATCATGTATTTCATAAACATTATCCAAGGCTTCATAAAGAAAACAATATTGCAGCAGTGGAGGTGCATAAAGAATACCTAATGGAAAAATACATTGGAGAATTCAATTATAAAAACACCCATCAAAGTGCACAAACTATAAATGGTGTGCGAGTATTGAGTTATGCCAATAAGGTAAACTTAACGATTATTGCCAATCAAAGAAATGACAGAGGATACCATTATAAAAACATCGGTTTAAGAAATGCATACGATGTGTTTTTACTTTCTAAACAAACAGTTGCCAGTAAAGCAATGGGGTCTTTAAAAGATTTAAAGGAACCATTAGAATGTTTTATAGCAACTACTTATGAGGTGTTTAATATGCCTGCAAGTCTACAGTACAATTCCACCAAAGCAATCACAACATTTTTAAAACGTTTTCAGATACAGTTTTCTAACCCATCCAAAACAAAAAGAAGACACCGAATACTTAATACAAAAATATTACTACAGATTCGTTTAGAGATTCTATGGAAAGCGGTGGTTGATAGAAAAACGAGAATATGGGTATTTTACAGGTTATCAGATCCAAAATGGTATCAAGAAAAATGGAAACAAACGATCACTGCATTAATAACTTAAATTATCTAATGTCAATAGTTTTGGAGTTACAGTATCAAACTTATTTAACTTCCTTTTAAATTGAAGGAAGTTAGATCACCGTTTCTAAGTTCCCCATAAATACACAACGTATTCTCTAAAATATAAATTTTAAATAATTACATTGTTATCGTTTCCAAGTACCTCCATATGTGTAGTTTGGATTGTCTTTTTTAACGTCTATAAGACACTTTTTACAGACAAATATTTCAATACAAATACTTTCTATATCAATCAATGTTTCTTCAGTACACATATTAGGCGTATCGTCACTTCCATAATCACTTGAACAAACGAAGATTAAAAAAGCAGAAAGTAAAAGTAGTTTATTTATAAGTTAAAGAGCTTTATACTTCAAATCTAAGAACTATAAGTTTAACTTATTCACGATGTTTAGAACTCCCTGAATAAAAAGAAGAAGACATGCCTATCGTTTATTTTTTCTAACAATCCCACAACAATCATAAAACAATAATTCGTTTATCATTTCCGATACTTGTTTTATATTTCCCTGTAATATTAGCGTTTCTATTATTAAATGTATTTTTATAATATGTAAATTCTATATTACCAATCGTTTTAAGTTTACCAATAAAACCTTCATTGGTGTTCCATGCTTCGTAGTATTTAATTTTTATATTTCCAATAGAAATTAATTTCCCAACATAACCTGCGTTTTTAGAATAACTAGACCAAATCTCATATGAAAATTTTAAATCACCAATAGATTTAATCTTACCTCTATCTCTGGAATATCCGCCTGCTTCAATATGATATTGAATTTTAATCTCATCAATTTGAGTTAATAGACCAACCGTATTAGAGTTACGGTTGTATGATTTATCTTCAGCATATTTCAGCTTTAGGTTGTCAACAGAAGAAATTTTACCGTTATTTCCTGCTTTATTATTGGTATAATAGTTAATTGACTTATAATTTTCCAAATAAAGCGTGGCACCTCCTCCAATTGAAATTCCTTGATGGCTTATTAGATTTTGGTTTGGATTCACAAAATAGTCTTTGGCTATAGAATCTGCACTAAAACTAATAATTTCATCTATAATCCTTGAACTATTAATTTTAAAAACAAAGTTCTTTTTAAGGATATAAATATCAGATAATGAACCTTCATTTGTGTTTGTCTTGAATCGAACTTCCTGACCAAATATGAAAGTTGGAAATAAGAATAGTATACACGTTAAATATTTTATCATAACTCTTTTATTAAATTATAATTATCGTCTAGTAATGGAGCGTTTTTAAATTCATAAATTATTCTAATCCATACTAATATGAATACTATCCCTGTTATTATTAATCCCACCATGTTTGTATATTATGTTTAATGTATTTCCATTTTTTTGAACACTCTTATAAATTTAGGTAATTAATGTTAATTAAATCTATCTATATACACTGCAAATACACTGCAAATAGTGGTAACTAAGATTCAAGGGCAAGATTAATTTATGATTTGTTTAAGTTTGGTATTAATCCCTTAAAAATTAAGTATTATTAAGAATTATAAATTATTTTTCATCTTATTTTTCATCTTATTTTTCATCTCTTTAAGTTCTTATGCGGCTACATATTACGTGAATTCTTCTTCAGGAAGCAACTCAAACAATGGGTCAATTTCTTCGCCATGGGGAACAATTGCATATGCTGTTAATCAGTTGTCTGCTGGAGACATTTTATATGTTAGAGAAGGGACTTATAGAGAAACAATTATAATAGATAAGGATGGCAGCTCTGGAAATGAAATCACAATAGAGGCATATCAATCAGAGATTGTAACCATTGACGGAACAGTAGATATTACTGGGGCATGGAGTGCTTATGGCTCGGTGTCGGGGGCCTTCCAATTAGCCTACTCAACAGAAATCACCCAATTATTTGTGGATGATTTACAAATGGTAAATGCACGCTGGCCAAATGCGCAGTTTAATGACGATTCTATTTTTTCTTGGGATACTTGGGCGCAAGGAGATGAAAATACTAATTCTAATGGAACTCCTAATGATTTAAGCATAGCTGGCTCTTTAGTAATTGATGAAACGGTAGCTAACCCTTCCTTGTTGGATTTAAATAATTCCATTGGAATATTAAATATTGGATCTTTTAAAACGGAAAGTGTTAAAATAACGAGTCATACCCAAAATCCTTCTAGTAATGATGTAATAACATATACCCATAACACGTCTAGTACGGCTGATGACGAATATCAATCTACCTATAAAGACAAGCATCACCATTATTTCTTTGAAGGAAAAGTAAATTTCTTGGACGTCAACAACGAATGGTTTAATGACACGGATAATAACATACTGTATCTATTTCCAGATAATGGACTAGACCCATCAAGTAGAACCATCAAGGGGAAAACAACGGATCATTCAATCACTTTTTCGGGTGCCAGCTATATAAATTTTAAAAAAATTAATTTTTTTGCAACTACCATAAAACTAGAAAATTCAGATTATATAACCATTGAGGAATGTAATTTTTATTATCCAAGTACTTCCAGTAGAATGCTAGGGCTCACAAGTGGTTTAGGAATGCCTAATGTTACTTCTTTAGATAATAGTTCAGACAATAACACTATTAAAAAATGTCTTTTTGAAAATACAGAAGGCGAAGCGCTGAGGATTCAAGGTGACAACAATACAGTGGAAAATAATTATTTTCATCATATAGACTGGAGCTCGTCTAATACCGCAGGCTTAATGGTCACGATTTATACAACTGGAGACAGCAACACATTTACTAAAAACACTATTCACACCACTGGTGCCTCTGCAACGATTCTACCCGGTAGATACTCTGAAGTTTCCTATAATAAAGTATCTAATACGGGTCTTTTACAGTCGGATGGAGCAGTCTTTCAGGGAACAAAAAATTACGTAGAAGATAGTGATGTGCATCATAATTGGATATTTGACACAACTAAGTATGCTCTTCGTTTTGATGCCCCTGGAGGGTCTGCTGGCGAGGCTGGTCACTATGGTCAAATGCACCATAATTATATATATAATGCCAAAGGAATGATGGTTAAAGGAAATCATCATTATATAAGCCATAATACCGTATTTAACACTGTTAGCGGTAATGGTATTATTATTTTAGGCGAAGATAGTTCTAATACAGGGACCGATGTTCAAAATAATCTAGTGGATAAAATGAGCGCTCACCGCTCTGGAACATTAGCGGCCTATCCTTTGCCAAGTATTTTTACCGATAACTCCAATGACTCCGATGACGGATATACTAGTAATAATAGAAACGGATACACCTATTCTAGTGACAACATATCCTCCTTAATTAACACTGCAACAGGAATGCCTCTTTCAACATCCTCGGCTTTATTAAACATGGGTATTGTTATTGACACAGATTCGATACCTCATACTACAGTTGGAAGTGCCCCAGATATTGGAGCTTATGAATATGGTGGAACTGCATGGACTGCTGGGGTAGATTGGGCCCCAAAATTCCACACGACTATTTGGAAAAAAAGTGCAGCTTCAACAGATTGGAACACAGCTTCTAATTGGTCTACAGGAGCTGTTCCTACTACGGATGTAAATGTTATTATACCAACTGGAGCTACAAATTATCCTGTTATTTCATCATCTGGAGCGGTAGCTAGAAATATAAAAGTAAATTCTTCGGCCACGTTAACCATAGACAAAACAGGTTCAGTCACTATATCTGGAAACTTTTCTAATAACGGAACGGTTACCTTAAATTCAGATTCAACTAATTTTTCATCCATTATAATCAGTGGTACTGTTTCAGGAAATATTATTTACAATAGATATGTTAACCAAGCTGGTAGTGGCGAATGGGATTTAATTGGGTCTCCATTAGATGTGCAATCAATTAGTTCTTTTGCTTCTACAAATACTGCAGGGACAGCAACTCTAGCTACTAACAGTAGTTATTATGCATTAGGCACCTATGATAGCAGTGATGATACCTGGACAAACTACACCACTTCTAGTGTCAGTAGCGCAGGTAACTTTGATATTGGCAAAGGGTACCAAGCAGGGACAGTTAGTGGCGGTACAGGGCTTCTTAAATTTACAGGAACAGCTGCTGCTGCTGATCAAACTCAAGTAGTTCAGAATTATGCTGCCTCAAGTGGAAGACGATGGAATTTAGTATCTAACCCGTATCCTTCTTACATAAATGCCAATAGCAACGCACATTCTACTAATAATTTCTTAACCGTTAATACATCTGTAATTGATTCGAACTTCCTAGCAATTTATGGCTGGGAGTCAGATATTAATAACAATAATTCTGGGAGTTATACTATTTATAACCTTTCGACGGCCGCAACCTACATAGCACCCGGTCAAGGATTTTTTATAGCTGCAGCTAGCAGCAGTTCAGCAAATATTAGTTTCACTAAAGAAATGCGAACCACCACTGGTACTGATGATTTTATTGCAGGTCGTATGATGAATCCTACCAGTAGTGAGTTTTTATTAAAACTATATGAAGGGGAAACACTTATTGACAATACTCGTTTCTATTTTGATAATGGATTAACTCTAGGAATGGACCCAGGCTATGATGCAGGAGCTTATGACCAGGACTCTAGTTTAACGTCTCGACTTGTTGAACAAGATGAAGGAATTGGTTTAGGAATTAATGCAATGGGTTCAGAGGCTTTAAACGGAGTTAGTATCCCATTAGAAGTAAATCAGCTATCAAATATTCCTTTTAGAATCAGCTTAGAAGACTCAACTATAGCATCAGATGTTGAAGTACAACTTGAAGACCGTCTTTTAGAGACACTAACGCTTTTAAACGATGAAGACTTCACTCTAACTGCTGAGGAAGATTTAAGTGGCATAGGGCGCTTTTATTTGCACCTAGGAAACGTGACTCTAGGCGGAGATACATTTGTGAATGACTTAATCTCAATTTATAAAGGAATCAATGATGATTACATCACTATTGAAGGGCTTTCAAATAGCTCAAAAAACAATGTAAACATATACAACTTGCTAGGACAGTTAATGGCTAATAAGTCATTAACTGCTAACCAGACAAAACAAACCGTTTCAACCAAAGTATTTTCTTCGGGAATTTATGTAGTTGAACTAAAATCTGACCGTTCAGTAGTCACTAAAAAAATTATAGTTAAGTAATTGTAAAAAAAGAACCTACAGAAAATATAGACCTAGTTTCTAGAAAAGAACCTTTGAAAAAAACGGGGAAATATGCTGCATTAACTGCCGTAGGAAGTTTCATTATATTAAGTCCAAATAAAGCACAGGCGCAGTCTCCTCCATCTCCAGGTGGGTGGTACTTAATTAGTCGTTTTATTTTGAAAATTAATTATATTTATAAAGACTAAACTTTCAGCTTGGATTTGATATTTAAACAATTAGAAATCTGTCTGGAGCCAAAGGGAGTGAAGTCGAACTATTTTGGTGAGGATTTAGTAGAATTAGCTCGAAATCAATTTATTGTTTCTCTATAGGACTCGGATTTAAAACACTTTATTGTCATTCCTACCTGTCTCACTGCTTTCACCTCATTAAACCATTGTAAACGCCGTTATACTACGTTAAACGGCTTCACTAGAGCTTCACCTCTTTTTATTTTAATGCGAAAAAATAGATAAACTTAGAAGGGGAGGGTAATAGGGTTCAGTTCTTTGATCTATTACTTAAAGTTTTTCTGTAAACGTTAAGGCATCTTTACTTATAATTGCTCTTGGCTGTTTTTCAAAAAATATAAATTGTATAGATTACCCTAAAATCTTTTTCTTAACATTTTCAACATACGATCTTCCAATCACATATCTAATGCCTTCAATTTCTACACTATTTCCTTCAACTGTGTCAATTTTATCTATGGCGATTGTATAAGATCTATGAATTCTAATAAAGTTACTTTCAGGAAGTAAGCTCGTAAAATTACTCATGTTTCACTAGGGCTTCACTGTATTTCAATTTAAAGTTAAAAAATAGAAAAAATAAGAAGGGGAGTAGAAATCGGTTTAGTTCCTAGTGCGATCACTTAAAGCCTTACTAGAAATAGTAAGGCTTTTTTTTGTCTTTTAAGTCTACTCATTTCCATAGGAAATTTAGGAATAGTTAATTTAAAGGAAGAATACTAACCTATGTTTTAGGCGGCTTTTCTAGATTCTTAATAACTATCCCAAAGGGATACAATTTTTATACTCGACTCAAAAGACTGGACATTAATTATCTGATCTTTATTTATCTTAATAATCTTTTCATATCCAGGAAGAAGATCAAAATAATTATCAGATAAATTACCCAATGAATTTGTACTAACAAATACATCTTTAGCCAATTTATCAGTTTTAATTACAAGCTCAAATTGATTCTTGTTTTCTTCTATAGTGTAAGAAATCTGAGGCTTC
>Ga0209502_10002045_pt1 | contig 17265 bp, 19 predicted proteins | sample ArcticOcean_MG_C_10_FD_187442 | JGI IMG/M metagenome (GOLD analysis project Ga0209502, IMG submission 187442) | Marine microbial communities from western Arctic Ocean - ArcticOcean_MG_CB11_90 (SPAdes) (version 2) | ecosystem: Environmental > Aquatic > Marine > Oceanic | place: Arctic Ocean...
TAGGTTCTATTTTTGTAAAATTAATATTTTCTATTAACCCATCTCTACAACAAAAGTCTTTTCTTAGCTCCAGTTTCCACGAAAAACAGTATCTGTGGTGTAACTTCTGAAGGTATTTTGTCTAAATATGCCCAGAACATGTGTATTCTACAATACAACTTTTTTAGCTTTTCCAAAACATAATCCACTCTTTTTACAGTAAAATCAAGATAAAAAGTTCTAAAACAGGAATTTTGTAGGTAAATGCCACTCAAAATGTCTTAAGCAAAAGGTTGCAGTTTCAGCATACTTGCGAAAAGCTTCTAATACTAAAAATATAAAAGTTTTTCTCCATCTAAACTGACTTTTTCTTTATCCCTTTCTTGTAATTTTTCAAATCCTAAGAATTCTTTTGTATGTAGAGAAATATTAATACGACTTTTTTTAATCCTTCTCTTAGAAAGTATTCAATACAAAAGTCAAGAAAGTCTAAATTCAATGATAGATTTGGGACTACACTTTAAAGCCATTTTAATAAAAATTAATTTTTATGAAACACAATAATGTCTCACTTCACTTCGGTGAATATCTAGTAGAATTATTACCTATCTATACTACTACATATTCTAGACATGAATTAACTCTTGTAGTACCTTCATGTTCTATTTATGAAGTATTACTTTTCCTTCGTGATCATACTAACTGTCAATTTAAAACTTTAACTGATTTATGTGTTGTAGATTACCCAGAACGTGAGGCACGTTTTGAAGTCGTTTATAACTTAATCAGTTACCGTTATAATACCCGTATTCGAGTAAAAACTTCAGTAGATGAAGTAACACCTTTAGAATCAACATCTTCTATCTTTAAAGCAGCTAATTGGTGGGAACGTGAGGCTTGGGATCTTTATGGAGTTTTCTTCTCTAACCATCCTGATTTACGTCGTATTTTAACTGACTATGGTTTTGAAGGCCATCCTTTACGTAAAGATTTTCCTTTAAGTGGATATGTAGAAGTTCGCTATGATGAAACCCAACGCAGAGTAGTTTGTGAACCTTTAGAGCTTTCACAGGAATTTAGATCATTTGATTTTGCGAGTCCTTGGGATCAAGGTATTGTTCAAGGTATTGTTCAACAACCTTTACAACTACCTTACTAATAAGTAAATAGAGTGTCGAAGTCTGATAGTTTCTGTTAAACGAAATTCATCCGTATTTTCAAGCAAATTCTGATTAAGGGTAACTTTAAAAGATTAATCAAAAAGATATTTTTATGAGAGATCGTTGGCAAAAAAACGATATTCTTGCGGTAGTTAGTAACCATTTGGTAGACTACCCCACTTCAATTAACACTAGTTATATGTACGGTTTTGGTTCATTAGCTGGACTAATGTTAGTTGTGCAAATTTTAACTGGTGTTTTCTTAGCTATGCATTATACACCTCACGTAGATTTAGCTTTTGCTAGTGTAGAACATATTATGCGTGATGTAAATAATGGGTGGTTAATCCGTTATGCTCATGCAAACGGTGGTTCATTCTTCTTCTTAGTGGTTTATATTCATATTGGTAGAGGTCTATACTACGGTTCATACATGTCACCACGTGAACACTTATGGGCATCAGGTGTATTACTTTTCGTTCTAATGATGGCAACTGCTTTCATTGGTTATGTACTTCCTTGGGGTCAAATGAGCTTTTGGGGTGCTACTGTAATTACAAACCTTTTCTCAGCTATTCCTGTTGTAGGTGAATCGATTGTACAATGGCTTTGGGGTGGTTTCTCTGTAGATAATGCAACATTAAACCGTTTCTTTAGTCTTCACTACCTTTTACCTTTTGCTATTGCTGGATTAGCTTTAGTACACCTTATTTTATTACACCAAAATGGTTCAACTAACCCATTAGGAATTGAATCTAACGTAGATAAAATTTCTTTTTATCCTTATTTCTATGTTAAGGATCTTTTAGGGTTTGTTGTTCTTATGGCTATTTTTACATTCTTCGTATACTTCCAACCTAATACTTTAGGTCACCCAGATAACTATATCCCGGCTAACCCAATGGTTACTCCGGCACATATTGTACCTGAATGGTATTTCTTACCTTTCTACGCAGTATTAAGATCTATTCCTGATAAATTAGGAGGTGTTGCTGCTATGGGTGGTGCGATTGTTATGTTACTTATTATGCCTTGGTTAAATACTGCAGAAGTACGTAGTTCAGCTTTCAGACCTATTTATAGAAAACTTTTCTGGTTTGTACTAGCAGATTTCTTAATCTTAGGGTGGATTGGACAAAATGAAGTAGAAACACCTTATGTAGAAGTAGGGCAATTAGCTACTGTTATTTATTTTGCTTTCTTCTTAGTTCTTGTTCCCGGTTTAGGTAAACTAGAATCAATGTTAATGAGAGTAAAAACTGACTAAAAAGTTTCAGTAAAAGAAGAAGATTTTTTATGGTTTAAATAAAATATCTTCTTTACCAAAGTGGCGGAATTGGTAGACGCGTTAGATTTAGGTTCTAGTTCTTTTAAGAGTAGGGGTTCAAGTCCCCTCTTTGGTAATCATACGGTTCTAAAAATATACGAGTAACCTTAAAAATAAGAAGCAACTCAAAGAGGTTTTTAGGTCAATAAGATCTGATGTAAAACTTACTTAAGAAACCAAAATTAAATCATAATGACTTAAAAAGCTTGATGAAAAAAGAATACATTTTATTAAGACGGAATAGTTCAGTTGGTTAGAACGTCGGAATCATAATCCGAATGTCGGGGGTTCAAGTCCCTCTTCCGTTAGTTAGTAATAAAGTAAAAAGTTCTTCGGGACGTAGCGCAGTCTGGTTAGCGTACCTGTTTTGGGAACAGGTGGCCGCGTGTTCGAATCACGCCGTCCCGATCAAAACTTTAAAATGGATCACATTAGTTCTAAAGTGTCCAAAGAAAAGTAAAAAAAAAAAGGAAAAAAGCACTATGATTATGAGTGTTGAATTAGTTTTATTTTACCTCTTCTCAAGCTTAGCAGTAATTTCATCGTTAATGGTAATTCGTTCAGAAAATCCAGTACATTCCGTACTTTTTCTGATCTTAGCATTCTTTAACGCATCAGGATTACTTCTACTTTTAGAAGTGGAATTCCTAGCTATGCTTTTTATTATTGTTTATGTAGGAGCTGTTGCTGTACTTTTCCTGTTTGTGGTAATGATGCTTAATATTAAAGTTTCGCAAGATACCGGGGAGGTGTTAAAGTATTTGCCTATTGGAGCAATCATTGGTATCATCTTCTTACTAGAAATATTTTTAGTAGTTGAAGGAAACTTAATTTCATTATTAAATCCAAGTGATGCTTCTCCTGCTATTATTGAATGGTCACAAAAAGTAGATCAAGTAACCAATGTGGAGGCTTTAGGACAAATTATGTATACTTATTATTTTTACTTCTTCTTAGCAGCTGGTATTATTTTATTAGTTTCTATGATCGGAGCAATTACATTAACTATGCAAACTCAAGCAAATGTTAAACGTCAGCAAATTTTTCAACAAGTATCTCGTGACTTTGAAAAAGCTGTTTTTCTTACAAGTCGTGGAAAAGATTAAGTTTGTTTGTTCCAACTAAACTTAGTGACAAATTATGTCACTTAAAATAATAAATAAAAGAGAATTAAGAATGTTAAAAGTTACTGTAGACGGTGTTGAAGTGTTTGTATCTAAAGGTTCAACCGCTCTTCAAGCTTGTGAAGCTGTAGGTGTAGAGATACCTCGTTTCTGTTACCATGAACGACTTTCAATTGCAGGTAACTGCCGTATGTGTCTTGTGGAAATAGAAAAAACACCTAAACCCGTAGCGTCATGTGCTATGCCAGTTATGAACGGTATGAAAATTTTTACCGATACTCCTTTGGTAAAAAAAGCACGTGAAGCTGTTTTAGAATTTCTTCTTTTGAACCATCCTTTAGATTGTCCAATTTGTGATCAAGGTGGAGAATGTGACTTACAAGACCAAGCCGTAGCTTTCGGTTCTGATCGTAGTCGTTTCTTTGAAACCAAAAGAGGTGTTGAAGATAAAGACTGTGGGCCACTTATTAATACCATAATGACACGATGTATTCATTGTACTCGTTGTGTTCGTTTTGCTGCAGAAATTGCTGGAGTAGAAGATTTAGGTACTACCGGACGTGGTCGCGAAACTGAAATTGGTACTTATGTGGAAAAAACATTTAACTCTGAATTATCAGGAAATGTTATTGATTTATGCCCCGTAGGTGCTTTAACTTCAAAACCTTACACATTTATGGCTCGTCCTTGGGAACTTCGTTCAACAGAATCTATTGATGTTTCTGATGGTGTCGGGAGTAATATCCGTATTGATTCTCGTGGTACTCAAATTCTGAGAATATTACCACGTTTTAATGAAGAAATTAATGAAGAATGGATCTCTGATAAAGCACGTTTTAGTTATGATGGCTTACGTGTTCAACGTATTGATAGTCCTTACAGACGTGATAACTCACTGAAATCTCATAAAATCTCTAAGATAACATGGGAAGAAGCTTTTGGGCTTATTGAGGTTTGTCATGGTAAGTTCGATGGAGATTTCAAAAGACCTTCAGACGGAAGTCAAGTTGGAGGTATTATTGGAGATTTAGTAGATTCAGAAAGTGCTTTTGCTTTCAAAAAATATTTAAGTAGCTTAGGTTCTTCAAATATTATTGTAAGTGCTCAAAGTAGAAACCTTGCTATTTCAGATAACGTATCTCATGATTATACTTTTAATACAAGTATAGCTAAATTAGAAGAAGCTGATGCAGTTCTTTTAATTGGTGTAGATCCTCGTTATGAAGCTTCGATGATTAATTTACGTTTACGTAAACGTTATTTAGAAGGTGAATTAGAAATTGGATACATTGGAGCGCCTGTAGATTTAACATACCCTGTAGAACATATTGGTCTTGGAGCTTGTGGATTAGAAGACTTAGCGTACGGTAGACACTCTTTTTGCCAAACTCTAGCTAAAGCTAAAAAACCTGTTATTATTTTTGGATCATCAATTTTTGAATTAAAGGAAAGTGGATATGTTGTAAACCTTCTTTCTATGGTGAGAAATAATATTCCTAACCTTTCGACAAAATCATGGGATGGTTTTAATGTTTTAAGTAATAACTGTAATGATGTTGGGCTACGAGATATTGGTTTTTCAAGAGAATTACCGAAAGGTTTACGTATTTTATATTTATTAGGTGCAGATTCTATAAATGTTCATAAGCAATACGATTTAGTAAACTTTGAGGGTGATTCTTCTCAAACCACCATAATTTATATCGGTCACCATGGTGATTCAGGTGCGAAAAAAGCAAGAATTATTCTTCCAGGTACAGCGTTTACTGAAAAACGTGCCTTCTATACTAACACAGAAGGTAGACCACAAGAAACAAATCCGGTTTTAAAAGGACCTGGTTCAGCAAGAGAAGATTGGAAAATCTTTAGTGCTCTTTCTGAAGTTATTTGTGGAAAGACATCTGGTAAGTTTCCTTACGGTGAATTACGTGGACAATTACAAAAAGTAGTTCCTTCTATCGGTCATAAAGGATCTGTTCAAGGATCGAAAAAGTTAGGTCTAACCCCTGAATTTAATTTTGTAGAACACACTTATTGTGGAAACTTCTACTCTAAAATTTCAAACTTCTATCTAACTAATTGTATTACACGTGCATCTCGTGTTATGGGTCAATGTTCTACTGCTTATGGCAGAAGAACAAATTTTATTGATATGAAATAAAAAAAGCAGGATAACGACATATGCTTTATATTGTACAAATTCTTTTAAAAATCCTCGCTATTGTTTTACCCTTATTAATTGCTGTAGCTTACTTTACTTTAGCTGAGCGTAAAATTATGGGTGCTATTCAGCGACGTCGAGGACCTAACGTAGTAGGTGTTTTTGGTTTACTACAACCCTTAGCTGATGGGTTAAAATTATTGCTAAAGGAAACTATTATCCCAAGTAACGCTAATACAATTCTATTCATTTTAGCGCCAATCTTGACTTTTCTGTTAAGTCTTTTAGGATGGGCTGTTATTCCTTATGGTGAAGGTATGGTTTTTGCAGACATTAATGTAGGGATTCTATATCTTTTAGCTATTTCATCATTAGGTGTATATGGTATTATTGTCTCAGGTTGGGCTAGTAACTCGAAGTATGCCTTTTTAGGTGCATTACGTTCTGCAGCTCAAATGGTTTCTTATGAAGTTTCATTAGGAGTAGTTATTATTACTGTACTTCTTTGTGTAGGATCTCTTAATCTAAGTGATATCGTTTTAGCACAACAAAATGTATGGTTTGCAGTTCCTCTGTTCCCAATGTTTATTATGTTCTATATTTCTGCACTAGCAGAAACTAACCGTCACCCGTTTGATCTTCCTGAAGCGGAAGCTGAATTAGTATCAGGTTATAATGTAGAATATTCTGCAATGGGTTTCGCTTTATTCTTCCTAGGAGAGTATGGTAATATGCTATTAATGAGTGGTATGACTGTTATTCTATTCCTTGGTGGTTGGTTACCTCCGTTAAGTATTGCCCCTTTTACTTGGGTTCCAGGACCTATTTGGTTTGGCTTAAAGTTAATTATTTTTGCAGCTGGTTTTGCTTGGGCACGTGCGGCTTTCCCACGTTACCGTTATGATCAATTAATGCGTCTTGGTTGGAAAATTTTCCTACCACTATCTTTAGGCTGGTTATTCTTCACTGCTGGTATTTTAATAAGCTTTAACTGGCTTCCATGTTAATTAAAAAGAAAATTTAATCATGTCAATTGATTTAGTAAAATATTTGACTGTAGCTATGATTTTATTCCTGATAGGAATTACAGGAATTGTTCTTAATCGTAAGAACATTATCATTATGCTCATGTCTATTGAATTAATGCTTTTAGCTGTAAACTTAAACTTCATTATATTTTCTGTTTATCTAGATGATATTATGGGACAGCTTTTTGCATTATTAGTCTTAACAGTTGCTGCTGCAGAATCTGCTATTGGTTTAGCTATTTTGGTGGTATACTACCGTGTTCGAGGAACCATCTCCGTAGAAAATATTCATCTTCTTCGTGGTTAGTAAACCTTGGTCATTATATATAACTTTATTCATATGCGTACCTTCTTTATATTATAAGAAGTAAAAGGTTGTTTTTGAAATACAAAACATTGCCTTTGGATAGCTAGTATATCAGAAAATGATTTAGCATTCATCTCTAACTCTATCCAATTGAGTTAAAGGCGTTTACTAGAAAAGGTTAATAAAAAATAAATTAAGATGATTCAAGTAGGTACAAAACTTCGAGTAGCCGATAACTCTGGAGCCAAGATAGTTGAATGTATTAGGGTTCTAGGAGGTTCTGGTAAGAAGATAGGAACCATCGGAGATGTTATTGTGGTGTCAGTAAAAGAATTACGTTCGTATACAGGCGGAACCATGAAAATGAAGATAAAAAAAGGAGATGTTTCAAAAGCAGTAGTTTTGAGAACTGCTAAAGAATTTTCTCGTAAGGATGGAAGCTTTATACGTTTCCAGGATAATGCAGTTATATTACTCAATGCTCAAAAACAACCTCTTGGTACTCGTATTTTTGGCCCAGTATTGGATGAATTACGTTTACTTAAAAATATGAAACTCGTTTCAATGGCTTCTAGTCTTCTTTAAACGAGTTCTACGATGAAAGAAGAATGAATCGATTTTATAATCACTATAATGATATTGGACTTTACGATATCTGTATGAAAACAAATTGTACGAACACTCATAAAATACCCAGAATATCTAAAATTATTCTAAATATGGGTGTTAAAGATGTCGTTTCGGACAAAAGACGAATCTTACCTGCTTTATTAAGTTTGGAAATGATTACAGGACAACGTGCCCTTATTACAAAATCCCGAAAACCTTTAATGTCTCTTAAAATTCGTAAAGGAATGGTTACTGGTTGCAAAGTGGTTTTGAGAAAAAGTCTTATGTATAATTTTTTAGATAAGTTTATTACTATTACTTTACCCCGCATTAAAAACTTTGATGGATTTCAACGTATGCTTGTTACTAATAACGGTAATATATCTTTCCGTATTAAAGAACCTCTTTCTTTTTTTGAGTTAGAGTATGAATATGATAAATTCCGTGAATTACCTCCTCTTGATATTACCCTGGTAACTACAGGAGTCAATAGAGAAGAAGGTCTAGCAGTTTTAAGTTCATTTCAATTCCCTTTTGTAAAGTAAAAGTGATTATTCTAGATAAAGAATAAGCGAAAGTAACTCAGAGGTAGAGTGTGACCTTGCCAAGGTCGAAGTCGAGGGTTCGAATCCCTTCTTTCGCTTTGCGAATATATCATTAATTGGTAAATGGCCTGCCTTCCAAGCAGGAGTTATGGGTTCGAGTCCCATTATTCGCATTTAGATAAAATGTTGTAAAAAGGAGGTTCTTTTACGAACCCACTCAAAATAAAATTAACAAAAATACGGAAAGGATGGGATTCGAACCCATGGTAAGATTAATTTCCTACTTTGGTTTAGCAAACCAACGCTTTAGGCCACTCAGCCACCTTTCCTATAAAACAATTTACATCCTCCTGGAATCGAACCAGGGACCGTCAGCTTAGAAGGCTGTTGCTCTATCCCCTGAGCTAAGGATGCTTATTGTTTTACTTAAACATAACTTTCTTGTATGATGCAAAAAGTATTACAAAAAAAAAGCATAAATGGTTACAAAGAATCAATTACTTAAAACACCACGAATTACCAAAAAAAGTTCTTCTAAATCCGCAGCTCTCGTAAAATGCCCTCAAAGAAAAGGTGTTTGTGTTCGAGTGTTTACCCGTACTCCTAAAAAACCTAACTCAGCTTTACGTAAAGTAGCCAGAGTAAAGTTGACCACTGGTAAGATGGTTACTAGTTACATACCTGGAGAAGGTCACAATTTACAAGAGCACTCAGTAGTTCTTGTTCGAGGTGGTCGTGTTAAAGATTTACCAGGAGTAAAATATCACTTGGTACGAGGAAAGTATGATTTACATAGTATAAGAAAGAGAAAACAAAGTCGCTCTAAATACGGTACTAAAAGAAACGCGGCGGATACTTAACATTCAAATAAATAGGAATTTACTCAATGTTATCTTTTAAAGAGATTAACGAAAAATTTGTTCGACGTATTATGGTTTCAGGTAAAAAATACAAAGCTGAAAAAATTTATGCTGATTGTAGAATAAAACTTGATCTCGATGTAAGGTCTGACAACAATTCTGGAGATATAATACCCAAAGCTCTTTCAAATGTGGCTCCTATCCTAGAAGTACGTTCTGTACGTGTTGCAGGTTCTACTTATAAAATTCCTTTTCCTATTAATAAAAAACGTCAATATTCCCTTGGGGTTTCATGGATTGTAAAATCTGCTAGATCTCGATCAGAACGAGGAATGGCTAGCCGACTTGCTGGTGAATTATTGGATGCTTCTAAAGGTGTAGGGGCTAGTATACGTAAACGAAATGAATTACACAAAACAGCAGAAGCTAATAGAGCTTTTGCCCATTATCGTTGGGGTTAATATACTTTAAGACAATAAAACTTTCTCTAGTAGCTCAGTTGGTTAGAGCGGGTGGCTGTTAACTATCAGGTCGTTGGTTCGAGTCCAACCTAGGGAGTACGTAACTTTTAACTTTAAAAAATAACAGGTTATCTTTAAATCTTATTAGATAATCTATATATACAAAAGAAGGAATTCTTTTTATGCTTAACGCAACCACATTTTTTCTTGAACTAACTAACACTCTTGATTGCGCAGAACCTTGGCAATTAGGTTTCCAAGATCCGGCAACACCAGTTATGGAAGGTATCATTGATTTTCACCATGATGTTATGTTTTTCTTAATTGTTATTGGTATTATGGTATCTTACGTCCTGGGACGTGTTATCGTTGCTTATCACGAAGATAACTTCGCAACCCCAACAAATACTGTACACGCAACTACTTTAGAAATTGTTTGGACTATTACTCCAGCATTTGTTCTTATGATTATTGCTGTACCTTCTTTTGCACTTCTTTATTCTATGGATGAAATTATTGATCCAGCTATTACTATTAAAGTAGTAGGGCACCAATGGTATTGGAGTTATGAATATTCGGATTATAGCGCAGTAGACGGTGATTCAATTAACTTTGATAGCTATATGATTCCTGAAGAAGAATTAGAACCTGGTAACCTTCGTCTTTTAGAAGTGGATAACAGAGTAGTTTTACCTGTAGAAACTCACATTCGTGTTGTAATTACATCAGCAGATGTATTACATTGTTGGGCTATGCCTTCTTTCGGTATCAAGATGGATGCTTGTCCTGGACGTTTAAACCAAACATCTATGTTTATTAAACGTGAAGGTGTATATTATGGTCAATGTAGTGAAATCTGTGGTGTAAATCACGGGTTTATGCCTATTTGTATTGAGGCAGTTTCATTAGAAGATTATGTAGCTTGGATTTCAAGTAAGATTGAATTAGCTGAAGAATCTGTATAAATTGGTATTGCGTTTCACTCCGATCTTCTTGAGTTTCGAGAGAACCGCTCTGTAAAAAAAAAAAGGAAAAAAAAGTATGATCAAACGTACAACCATCGAAGACGTTACGAAGGAAAGAGAGGTTTCCGTAGAAGTAACTTATGAAGCCTTAACCAAAAAAGGAGACGATAAATTAAAAAAGATGTTTTTTTATTTTGACGTAGAATCTTCGTTTCCCACTATCTTCGCTAAAGTAACAGCACTTTGTAAAAAAGAGGGTATGACTTTTGCAATCAGTTGCATTAAATTAACGGATCGACATGATCAAACTAAGGTTTGATTAGTTGGCAATCTAAATAAAATAAGGACTTTTCTATGTTATTGAAAGTCCTTCTTTTATTGTATCGTATAAACAAAAGGCTGAAAGTGGAATCGAACCACTATTTAAGGATTTGCAATCCACCACATTACCATTATGTTATTCAGCCAATAAAAAACGAAAAGAAAAATGAACAAAAAAAAGTTATTAGAAATTTCAAAGGTAACTCTATCTGATGGATCTACTTACGATTCAAGTTGGGTTTTACCAAAAACCAGTTTAAGAACAGATGTAGATTCTACTGTCCATGCTATTTGGAATACTTATAAAGATACTGCTGCCATAGAAAATAAAGGGCGCGTTTCTACTTTCAATAAACGTTTCGGAGAATCTTTCTCTTTAAACGACACAAATTAGTACTTTTTATACCCTTCATCTATTAAAGCGATAATAATAATTAATTCATAAAGAAGTATTAAGGGAATAGCCATTATAAGTTGACTTACAATATCTGGTGGAGAGCATAAAGCACTTAATATGAAGCTTCCTATACAAAAAAGTCTTCTTTGTTTCATAAGTCCTTTTAGATTTACTACTTTAAGGTAAAGTAACAAAATTAAAAAGACAGGTAACTGAAACAAAAAACTTACAGCCATAAAAAGGGTAACAACCAAACTTACATATTCATTTACTTTAGCTTCTAGTTGTAACTGGAAAGGACCTTCTAAGCAATTATTTTCATAAGTCAGAAAGAAATTCCAGGCAATTGGAATCATTATAAAATAGACAAAAAGAATACTTAAGGTAAGAAATATTATTGAACCTATAAAAAGTCGACTGATAAAAAAGCGTTCTTTTTTATATAGGCCTGGTAATGTAAAGTGCCAAGTATGGTAAAATATCAAAGGAATTTGAGTAAAAAAAGCTATAGTTATAGACATTCGTAAGTAAGTGATAAAGACTTCTGTTACATCAGTAAAAATAAAACGTCGACTACTAGAGTGAGAGGAATCAAAAATTTCTGTAGTTGGGTTTGAAGAAATTTCTAATAGGGGTTTAGTTAAAATAAATAAAAGTTCTTCCGAATATAAAAGGCTTATTATAATGCTAGCAATTAACGAAAATAATATAATAAAACTTCTCCTTTGAATTTCTTTGAAGTGTTTGGTAATTGTCATCCTTACTGTGATCTTCTTATTAAATGGGAGGCTTTTAAACTAACCTCCCAATCATTTTTTAGTTCGAATAGTAATTGAAAAATAATCCTGCTGCTACAAATTGTACCAGAAGTCTACCATCCCACCAAGGTGCTATGTGATCCCATAGACCTATAACCATTAGGAATAAAGTAACTCCAATTAACATAACGAAAGCGTAGTGATATAAATAACCTGTTTGAAGTCTAGCCATATTAAGACTAGTATTATAAACAGTATGTGAAATACCATAAGGACCAAACATCTCAATTAATCCTCTATCAATTGCTTTATATGTGACATGATATCCCATAGCTAAAGCTCCTTGAGCAATCCACTCATTATATACTTTATCAAAGAACCATTTACGGTTTAAGAAAGTATATAGACGACGACCTATGAAAGAAATTTTAAATTTAAACAGTTGGCGTTGAGCAATAGAGTATAAGATAAAAGCTAAAGTAGCCCCAAACATACTAAAGCAAACAGGTGTTAATTTAATCCAATGAGGAATAAATTCAGCTTCAAGCAGAATCATATTACTCGGCAAAGTAAAAATAGAATTTCCCCAGAAATCAGTTCCTACACCAATGATCATATCTCGTGTGAAATAACCTGCAAAGATACTACCAATAGCTAATACACCTAAAGGAAAAGCCATTGCTGGTGGTGCATCATGAGCGTGTTCCATAACTCCTTTAAATCCGTTAGGTTCAGTTAAGAAAGTCAAATAAAGTAAACGGAAAGAATAAAAAGCAGTGAAGAAAGCAGATAAAGTACCTAACCAATGAGCAAAGTGTCCAGTAACTGTATACTTAGCATATGCTAGTTCTAAGATTACATCTTTAGAATAGAACCCGGTTAAGAAAGGGAAACCCATTAAAGCTAAAGATCCAATAACAAACATACCATAAGTGTAAGGTACAACTCTACGTAAACCACCCATCTTTCTCATATCTTGTTCATCAGCCATAGCATGGATAACAGAACCAGCACTTAAGAATAGAAGAGCTTTGAAGAAAGCGTGATTAGCTAAGTGAAAAATACCAACAGCATAGTTAGATAGACCACACGCAAAAATCATATAACCTAATTGTGAACAAGTAGAGTATGCAATAACACGTTTTAAGTCATTTTGTAATAACCCAGTAGTAGCTGCAAAAAAAGCAGTCATAGCACCGATTACAGTTACAATAGCTAAAGCAGTTGGTGCATATTCAAATAAAGGAGAGCATCGAGCTAATAAGAAAACCCCAGCTGTTACCATAGTAGCAGCATGAATTAATGCCGATACTGGAGTAGGACCTTCCATAGCATCAGGTAACCAGGTATGTAAACCTAATTGTGCCGATTTACCTACACTACCTACGAATAGAAGAACACAAATAATGGTGTAAGCATCAAATTCAATATTGAAAAAGATCATTTGTTGGCCTACAAGTGTAGGTGCCATTGCAAAAACTGTAGAGTAATCTACTGCTTTAAAAATAGTAAAGATACCGAAGATACCTAGAGCTAAACCAAAATCACCAATTCTATTAATAATCATTGCTTTAATAGCAGCTTTGTTTGCTTGTAAACGAGCAAACCAGAAATTAATTAGTAGGAAAGAACAAAGTCCTACACCTTCCCAACCTACAAAAAGTTGTACAAAGTTATCTGCAGTTACTAAAATAAGCATAAAAAAGGTAAATAGAGAAAGATAAGACATGAAACGAGGTAAATGCGGATCACCGCCCATATACTCAGTAGAGTATAAATGAACTAAAGTTGATACACAAGTTACTACTACTAACATAACTACAGTTAAACTATCAAATAAGAAACCCCAACTACAATGGAACATCTCTGAATCCATCCAAGTAATAGTAGTAATGTAAACGGGACTTCCTGCAAGAGCTACTTCATAAAAAGCAAAGCAAGATAGTAAAAAAGTAATAAAGATACAACTAGTAGTAATTCGTTTAGCACCTTCTGCTCCAATAAAACGACCAAATCCGGCAGCCGCTATAAAACTGAATAAAGGTAAAAACACTAAAACAAGATACATATTTATATAATTTTTATGAAACTAGAAACCTTATGTTCGTATAATAGAAAATAACTTTTATTACGAACGCAACTAATTTTTTTAGAATAAGTCAATAAATTGGAGGAGGTAGGATTCGAACCTACGTAGAGATAACTCAACAGATTTACAGTCTGCCGCCATTAACCACTCGACCACTCCTCCAGTAAGTACCCTCTGCCGGACTTGAACCGGCAAGCCTAAAGGCAATAGATTTTAAATCTACAGTGTTTACCATTTCACCAAGAGGGCACGCACTTCATTTTATATCTTATTTTTTAGTTGGTACTCCAGTAAGTACCCTCTGCCGGACTTGAACCGGCAAGCCTAAAGGCAATAGATTTTAAATCTACAGTGTTTACCATTTCACCAAGAGGGCACGGACTTCATTTTATCTCTTTTTTTTAGTTGGTATATCATTATCATGTAAAACAGAGGTTTTTATTTAACATAAGTAAAACTTTCAGACAAACAAACGTTTTAACACATTTACTGAAAGCGTTTATTAGATAAAACGACGTAATTTACATCATACCAACTAAAAATAAAATAAAAAATAAAGATGAGTTTAGGTTTCGGTCAAATTGTTATAATTGTTCTACTACTTTTTCTTTTGTTTGGTAATATACCCAATTTATTTAAAGATATTGCTCTAGGTATTAATTATTTGAAGCAAGCTTTTACAGAAGAGAAAAGTCCTAAAAAAAAGATCAGTACACCAAAAAAATAACGTGAAAGAGCTATATTTTTTATGGTGATAGAAGTATAAAAAATATACTAAAACAGGAAAGTCGGGACTCGAACCCGAAACCTATGGTTTTGGAGACCACCACTCTACCAATTGAGCTACTTTCCTTTCAATAGGATGTAGTTTTATTCATTTTTGCTTTACTTTTAATAAATTATATTTTAAATATGGCTTCAGCTGCATATAACTGGTCATCTAGATGGCTATTTTCTACTAACCACAAAGATATTGGTACTCTTTACCTAATTTTTGGTGCTGTTTCTGGTGTTATTGGTACTACTCTATCGATGTTACTTCGTATTGAGTTATCACAACCAGGTTCACAAATCTTAGCTGGTAACAACCAACTATATAACGTAGTTGTAACCGCACACGCTCTTATTATGATTTTCTTTTTTGTTATGCCTGTTATGATTGGAGGGTATGGTAACTGGATGATCCCATTAATGATCGGTGCTCCTGATATGGCATTCCCACGAATGAACAATATTAGTTTCTGGTTATTACCTCCTGCGCTTTTAATGTTATTATCGTCATCACTTGTAGAAGCAGGTGCTGGTACAGGTTGGACAGTATATCCTCCTTTAAGTAGTGTGCAAGCACACTCAGGACCTTCTGTTGATTTAGCGATTTTCAGTCTTCATTTAGCAGGTGCTTCATCTATTTTAGGTGCAGCTAATTTTATTACTACTATTATTAATATGCGTGCTCCAGGTATTACTATGCACAAACTTCCACTTTTCGTGTGGTCTGTATTAATTACTGCAGTATTACTATTATTATCTTTACCTGTTCTTGCAGGTGCTATTACTATGTTACTTACTGATCGTAACTTCAACACCACTTTCTTTGATCCTGCTGGTGGTGGTGATCCTGTATTATACCAACACCTTTTCTGGTTCTTTGGTCACCCTGAAGTTTATATTCTTATCCTTCCTGGATTTGGTATGGTAAGTCACATGGTACAAACCTTCTCACGTAAGCCTGTTTTCGGTTACCTTGGAATGGTTTACGCTATGGTTTCTATTGGTATCTTAGGTTTCATCGTATGGGCTCACCATATGTATACCGTTGGTATGGATGTAGATACTCGTGCGTATTTTACCGCAGCTACTATGATTATTGCAGTACCTACTGGTATTAAAGTATTCAGTTGGATTGCTACAATGTGGGGTGGAAGTATTAGTTATAAAACTCCTATGTTATGGTCAATTGGTTTCATTTTCCTATTCACTCTTGGTGGATTAACAGGTATTATGTTAGCTAACGCTGGTGTTGATATGGCATTACACGATACTTACTATGTAGTAGCACACTTCCATTATGTACTTTCTATGGGTGCTGTTTTTGCTGTATTCGGTGCTTTCTATTACTGGATCGGTAAAATTACTGGTTTACAATACCCTGAAGTTTTAGGTCAAATCCACTTCTGGGTTACCTTTATCGGTGTAAACTTAACATTCTTTCCAATGCACTTCTTAGGATTAGCAGGTATGCCACGTCGTATTCCTGACTACCCAGATGCATACTCAGGTTGGAATGCTGTAGCAAGTTACGGTTCATACATTACAACTGTAGGTGCTTTATTCTTCTTCTATATTGTTTTCGTAACCTTAACAGATGGTGAGAAAGTTAATGAGAATGATCCTTGGGGTCTTGCTCGTTAATGATTATTTTAAAAGGGTCTTTTATTTTGTAGGCCCTTGTCAAAAAAAAAAATTAATTATGTCAGCTAGCATAATACTAGATCCTAAAAAACTCTCAGAAAAATTGGGCGTGAAGCTCATTTACAGCCTAATAGTCGTCTTTACGGTATGCGTTTACGAGCTAAACAACGTTTTCGTAAATATTATTGTAATCTAACTGAAAAACAATTTAAGACCCTATATCGAAACTTAAGTCATAAAAATGATATGCCAGGGGTTTTAGAGAGTAGATTGGATGTATGTATTTATCGTATGAATTTTGTTCCTACTTTATTTGCTGCACGTCAAGCAATCAGTCATGGTAATATTTATGTTAACGGTTTGAGAGTTAAAGTAAAAGGATACTTATTAAGTCCTGGTGATGTAATCGAAATTAAAAGTAAAATGTGGTTCCGTTTTTTTGAAGCATTATTACATCGTTTAAACAAGAATAAATTCTTGATAGAACCTCCAGCTTATTTAGAAGTAGACTACAAAGCTCTAGTGGGTGTTTTTATTAGACGACCTGCTATAAATGAAATCCCTTATGCAATACCAATGAATTTTGATCTTGTAAAGGAATTTTACCGTTTTGCAAAATAAAATAAACTGAAATATAATAACGAAAAATATTATGTAATTAATATCTTAATATAACTTGGTAAAATAGTAGAAAAGGGCCTTAAGTGGATGCCTAGGCATTAAACGGTGATAGGACGTACAAAAAAACGAAAAGTTATGTGA
>Ga0209502_10002048_pt1 | contig 17237 bp, 14 predicted proteins | sample ArcticOcean_MG_C_10_FD_187442 | JGI IMG/M metagenome (GOLD analysis project Ga0209502, IMG submission 187442) | Marine microbial communities from western Arctic Ocean - ArcticOcean_MG_CB11_90 (SPAdes) (version 2) | ecosystem: Environmental > Aquatic > Marine > Oceanic | place: Arctic Ocean...
CTGCTCGGGGAAACACGGGGGGGTACGCGCAACTAGGGTATGGCACGGGGGGGTACGCGGCGCCACCGCCGCCGCCGCCGCCGCCGGGAAGGCTGCCCGCGGGCGCGCCGCCCATGGGAGCGCCGCCGCCGCCGCCGCGCAGGTGAGGACGCGACTGCGTAGGGGAGTGAAGGCTGTTCGGGGTTTTAGGGTTGGGATAGAGAGGTACTGAGCCAGAAAAGTGACCTGTGGTGCATCTGGTTCATTGAATCGAGTCTGTTAACAAAAGAGGCAAAGGCAACGTACCCTTGAGAGAGGGTTGACGAAGAGGTTGGGGTATATGACTGTATTTTACCCCCCCAGAGAGGTACTACTCCAGAAAGCCAAATTCGTTCAACGACTCGAATCACAAAAGCAACCACCCCGCTCTCCTCACGGCGCTTCGGTCCAGCTGCGTTCCACGACCTCCTGCACTTTTTTGTTATACTCGCGTTTCGATTCGCTGAACAACCGCGCGGCTTCGCTGTTCGCGGGCGAGTTCGGGTTAGGGTCGCAAAGCAAAGACTTGTGCGATTAACGCCGAAAGGGTCAGTCGGTCGTGATGGGTATGAGGGATCGGTACGAGTACGTAATCCAGCGGAACAGTCCCTGTAATAACCGTCCCTTCTTCAGGACGGGTATGGTCATGCGCAGACGCGGTGGGTGGTGTTTGGGAAAGCCCCGCACCTGGATGCTCGTTAGCACCGCGCTGACGTCGTAGATTGGGGACCACTGGTTTTGAAGAATGTCCAAACTGTTTTTTGGTGTACGGGGCGTTCCGGAATTGGTAAAAGTAAGACGGGGCAAACAGTCAGTAATGTCCGGTGTAGGTGGTCAGACGTGGTTAGACGTGGTTTCATACTAGAGGTAGTCCTCGGTTCGAAGCCAGGAGAGGACACACGGTCGTCGGAGCTCTGGTCACAGGCAAACAGTCACCCATCCGGCTCTTCTCAAAAAAGAGGACACACGGTCGTCGGAGCTCTGGTCACAGGCAAACAGTCATCCATCCGGCTCTTCTCAAAAAAAAACGTGTACGTACCAAATGCCGCCGTCCGCGTAGATGTTGGGGTGGAACATTTTAGATTCGAACTTCACAACCGGGGCTTTGTTCGGGTAGTCCTCGGAAAAGGTCAGCGACAGTTTGAACGTCCCGCCCTCCCACGGCGTGTCTTCTGGCCCGAAAATTACCGCGTGCCAAAACATGATGTTCGCCTCCGTCGGGGTTCCCGAAATCCCGGCGGGCGGATCCTTTGGATGGAAAAGATTTTGGGTCAGTCGCGAGTCGACGAGTATAGGGTGTACTGTATGGGCAAACAGTGCGTTTGTGATGTATTTGTAAGAGCCGCAAGTACTGGTAAACGTTACTAGTGTGAAGTACGTCCGTTGAATGAAACTAGTGTTCAGTCGGAAACACGCACCTTCTGCAGGCGCTTGAAATCGCGCATCAGGCGCTTTCGCGCGGGGGTGCTCATTGTGGTTTGTGTGCGTAAACAGCCAGCGATGTCCGGGGTGGGTCGGGAAGTTGTTGGTACGGACGAGTACTCCGGGTCACAAACGAAAACCCTATCGGTCACACGTACGAGCGGTACGAGCCCTGGCCGGGGTCACGTGCGTGTCCTGCCGGTGCGGTGCGTCGGGAACCGCGGTGACGAGACCAAACACGTTAGCACCGCTGAAACGGGGTGCCCGAAATCCTTCGCGATGCCAGCAGGGTCGCAGGTGCGTCACAAGGCGAGAGCCCCGACACCCTGGGCGCGTCGACGCGTGGACGTTAACGGTGCGGTTTGCGGACAAAAGTGAGGCTTCCGGGTGCCGTGCCGTGCCGTGCGCGTGCACAGGTGCACGACGACCCAGATCCGATTCCGACGAAGAACCCAAAGGGTTTGCTCGACATGAAGTAAAAAAATATCGGAAACGAAAACGTCGCCTCAAAAAAGCAACGACGGCCCTCTCGAAGCGCAGAACAGCGCACACGGAGGGGTGGGCGAGAGGCTACCGATCGTAAGTCATGGCACGGAAGCGGTGTTCGCACGGGAAGCAGAAAGACAGCTGCGTGGAGTGCGACCCCTGCCCGCACGGCAAGCTGAAACGCTTCTGTGTGGACTGCAACTCGTGTCCGCACGGCAAGGTGAAATACTTCTGCGCGGACTGCAACCCCTGCCCGCACGGCAAGCAGAAAGGCAGCTGCGCGCAGTGCAACCGTTGCCCCCACGGAAGCTGAAAGGGAACTGCGCAGACTGCAACCCCTGCCCCCACGGCAAGCGGAAACAGAACTGCGCGGCGTGCAACCCCTGCCCCCACGGCAAGCGGGAAAACAACTGCGCGGCGTGCAACCCCTGCCCCCACGGCAAGCTGAAACACCGCTGCGCGTCGTGTAAGAAGGCACGCAAGGGTGAGCCGAGTTCTTCGCAGATCCAGCAGGAGCCCGAGGTCAAGCAGGAGCCCGAGGTCTAACAGGAGCCCGAGATCAAGCAAGAGCCGTTCACCATCCGCGGCTACTTCGGGTTTGACGACTGCAAGTGAAACAACACGACGACTGGAAACGTGGCACGCGTTGAAGAGGTGACACAGGTGTGCTAGGTAGATGTCATAGTCAGCGAACGTTTTTCAGTAAGTTTTTCGCCCAAAACCGACTTCGGCAACAACGGTTGCCTTTCAATCATTTAACTTTACGACATAGTCCATGTATCACCTCACCTACTCACCGGTACCACGCGTCCCACATCGACACATCCTTCGTTCCCGTCCTCGCGTCGCGCGTGACTCGCGGGGCCGTACCGGGCATGGCGTGTCCAGCAGTGATGTCAACACACGGAACCACCACCCTCGCGCATGTCTGGCCAGGCGTCAGCGCGGTCGGCGCGAGATGAGGAGGACCGCGGTTGAAAGCTTGCGTGGTCGATGCCGAGTCGATTGCCCCGGCACAACCGTTTTCACCCAGGAACGGGTCAAAGAACATGTGCTCCGCTTCGTGCACCAGCCCCTCCGTATGCGCAATTAGCCTCGACGCCGCCAACTCGTGCAGCGCCACGAGCTCCATCACGTTCGCGCCTTTCAGTGGGTTCAGCCGCGAGCGATGGTGCGCCACCGCTTCCACGGTTCGCGCCGCGAGCTGCGACAAAATGTCGCTTTTAGTGTTTTTAGTCTCGCTTTTCCGAGGCTCGGAAAGCCGTTTCTTTCGCGAAAAAGCAAGCGCAGCCGCAGCCGCGATGCTTGAGTCGAGGGGAACACCCTCCTTCTTCCAGTTCGTGGATGCCAGGTCGTCGTGAGTGTGGTGCGCTGCGCGCAGGGATGCAGGGTAGTTCGCGACAGCGACACATATTTTTTCGTTGGGTTCGTTCGCTTCGGCGCTTTTCGCCATTTTTGCTGGATCGAACCCGCGCCCAAATGCCGCCATCCGTTTGTACCCGGCGACTTGTTTCGTTTCCCTCGCCAAGTCGTCCCGCGCCTCGGCCCGAACCTGGGCCTCCACGATCGGCCGTAACGCTTTTCTTAGCTCGATTTGGATGGACACCGTTAACTCCGCACGTAGCTCCTTAGTCAACGCATCCTTCCGCTCGTCGCGAAGGTGCGCATTCGCGTCAACATTTTCGTCGCGCGTCAGCAACATTTCCGCATTCTCAATAGTCATTTCCGCGCCTTCATCTTTACCTCCCAACCCACCCAGCATCACGCGTCGCAGCTTCCGCCGCGAGTCACTTGCGCGTTTGTTTCCCAAAGCCGCCTTGGCGGCGAGGCGCCAAGTAGTTTCCCATTTTTCACGACTCGCCGCGCCCAGCGCTTCGGTCAAAACCTCCACGTTTTCATCCGCCTCGGCGAGTTTTAGTTGCGTTTCACGGTGTGTTTTTTGCAACGCACAGTCCGCGTCAAGCACCGCGCGCAGTTCAGCCCTTCGGCTACTTTTTTCGGTGTCGAATTCGTGTGCCTGGTCCCTAAGCATTTCCTGCAGCGTCTGCGTCTTTTCGAAAACTTTTGCGTTCGCCTTTTGAATCGCCACAGCGAGGCGCCACCGCCCCAGCGACGCGCTCGCCCGCGACGCGAGCGCCGCGGCTTTCACGTCCGCGAGCGCGTCCACCAGCTCGCGCTCGCGCAGAGAAGTACCTCCGATTGAATTTATTTCACTCACGAAAAAGGAAAAGTCCTCGGGCGTCTCGGGAGTCGCTTTTCGCTTTCCGGATTTCGTCGTCGTACCGGGTACGACCGTCAGACTCGACGCTCGCGCGCCGCCAGAACACACGAGATTCCCATCACTCACAAGCCAAGCAGTGCGCGTTTTCGGAACGCGGGTGGTAACACGGTAGGACGTTTCAGGTGGCCCCAGGGTCGATTCCTCGGGCGCGCGATTTTCCCGGTCCACGGTACGCATCAGCTTCTTGAGCGTGCGCGGGGTTTGTTTCTTTTGGGAGGTTTGGAACGTCGGCGACGAAAATTTCGTCGCGCCGTTTTCCATCGAGTTCGCTCGCCGCAGCGGCGACCGCAGCTGCGCCAGGGGTGCGTTTCCGTGGAGCATCAGGTCGCGCAGGGTGAACCGCGAGTATATTTTGGCGTTGGCGGGGTTCGAACCAGCGCTGGTGGGGTTCTGTGTTACTGCCGGTTTCTTGTCACCCCGGAGGTAGGTGCCGCCGCGAAAAATCCCGCCAGCGCTGGAATCTTTCACGCTCAAGCCGTGATGGCGACTCAGGTGATGCCCGCCTGTGTGTCGTCGCGTGTTCGAGGGACTGGGCTGGGCGCCCATGGTGTGTCTGGAACGCTTTGTTAAACAAAGCGTCACAAGCGACCCGACCGGTCACGAGAGCACGCGAGTCGTGACCCGGTGTTGCGGTCCCGGGACGCTACGATCTCTGCGTGTCGACGTTATTCCGATGGACGAGTCGCGGAAACGCGCGATGGATTTCCGTCGCGCCACCTCCACGTCCGGGGGTTGACCTTTCCAAACACCGGTGCTACTGCCTGGTAGCGAAACCTAAGCACTCCGCGTCGGGGCCCCGGACAAAGGACGCGCTCGCGCGTGCGTGAGGGATGTGGCACGACAGTGTGGCTCTCGGGTCCAGCGCGTGGCCAAAAAGTTGTTTTGGTTCCCCCCAGAAACGGCCGGTGAAAATCCCGATTCCAAAAATCTTTCCCGCTCAGCGCTCCTCTCATCAGACTTTCAAGTTTTGCCCCGCCCACTCGTCGATGCCCCGCGCGTGCTTGGCTTGGGCTTTCCGCGTCGACTCGTTTTCCAGTGTTGCCAAGGCACGTTTCGTTTCCGGCAAATCCGGGTTCCGGAAACCGCGCGACTCGCAGCGTGGGCCGCGATCGGTTTTCGCGGGTACGGGATCTGCGAGTTCCGATTTGCGAGTGGACCACTACGTGCCGACTGTTTGGGGATCGCGATCAGGCGGGGTTCTGGGACGACTGCGAAACACACGCATCGCGATGACGGCCACGAAAAAGACACCGCACCCCCCCCCCGTTGTGACGGACATCGAGGACCTTTTACTGAAGCACCCCGGCGTGGCTTTTGTGCAACACGACGCCCCATCCGCGAGGAGAGATCTTTTGAAATGGTACGACCAACACCACCGCATCCTGCCGTGGCGACGGAACAAGTTCTCGAAGCACTGCTTGCCGAGGGAAAAGACGGACTTGAGCGCAGTCAAAGGTGAAGAAATCCTAGGCCCTGAACCGCAAACCCTGGCGAACCCCCAAACCCTAGCAACCGCGGCGCTTTACTGGGCGGACGTGGAAACCGCCGGCTCGCCTTGCGACGTGCCAACCGACCAGTACGCGTACGGGGTGTGGGTGTCGGAGATAATGAGCCAGCAGACGCAGATCGAGCGGGTCGCGGTGTATTGGCGCCGGTGGATGAGCAAATGGCCCACTGCTGACGCGTTATCTGACGCGACGCAGGAACAGGTCAACGAGCTGTGGGCCGGGCTGGGGTATTACCGGCGGGCGCGGTTCCTGTTGGAGGGGGCGAAGTTTGTGGTTGGGAAAGGCGGCGATGCGGGAAAAGATTCAGAGGGAAAAGATTCAAAACTTTCGGATGGAAAACAACACCCCGAGAAGACTCTTTCCCCGTTCCCAAACACCGCGAAAGCGCTGTCCAGCGTGCCGGGCGTCGGGCCGTACACCGCCGCGGCGGTCGCGTCCATCGCGTTTCACGAACCAATCGCGGCGGTGGACGGTAATGTTATAAGGGTCGCCACGCGGTTGGGCTCGGTGGTTGGCGGGGGGGACGCGGTGAAAAACAACACCAGCGCGAGCAGGGCGGTGCGGGAAATTGCAAACGCTTTATTGGACGAAACTCGGCCTGGGGACTTTAACCAAGCGATGATGGAACTTGGCGCCACGGTGTGTACGCCGCGGAACCCAAAGTGTTTGACCTGTCCGCTGCGCGCGTACTGCCAGGGATTCAAAATGGAAACATCCGAGGAACTCGAGTTAAAAGAAACGTTAAAGAGGGAGTCAACGGAACCTAAGGGTAAGGCGGACGTGACGAGCAAGGAGCTAACGGGCGAACCTAAAAGCAGTCCCTTCAGGGTAACGGATTTGCCCGAGAAGGACAAGAAAGCGGAAAAGCGGTTGGAAACGGTTTTAACGCGCGTCGTGGAGGCACGGGTTGTTTTCGCGGCGGGTGCGGGTATAGGCAAACAGTCAGGAGGTACTAACCACAGTAGTACTGATACAGAAATACTCATAGGGTATTTAGTCACGAAACGACCCGAGGGCGGTTTGTTGGGCGGGCTGTGGGAGTTCCCGTCGGTTGTCGCGCCCGCGGAAACGAAAAACGATTTGGACCGAGCAAAAATGGCGGAAAATCTGGTTTCGTTTTGTGACCCGGTTTCGCATGGAAGTCCATTTGGTGTGGACCACCTTGTTAAGAGTGCCGGGACACTAGTCAGCTTCCGTCCCGTGGAACAAATGGGCGAGGTCACGCACGTTTTTTCGCACGTCAAGCAGCAAACGATCGTCACGCGCTTAGCGGTGGAAGTTACGCTCGTTGCAGGTGACGACTCGGCGGAGGCTTTCTTCGCGCAAACAGGTGAGGGTACCAACCAAACGCCATGGCGCTGGGTCCGGGGTGACGCAATCCACGACGCGGGGCTCACCTCGGGACCGATGAAGGTGTTCGGGCTGCTCACGAAAGAAAACGGGAAGAAGAAGAATGCCGCGCCGAAAGAAAGCGCCATCGGTAAGATGTTCGCGAAGAAACAAAAGAAAGCGGAAGAGAAGCAGACCGGTTGATTTTTAGGTCACTTGACTGTAGTCGGTGTACTGTATTTCACTTACTGGTGCGTCTTTACACACACCTCGGTAGAATGGTTCCGACGCTAGCTGTTCTTACCCGTCCAAGCCGCAGTAGCCGCGGATGGTGAACGGCTCTTGCTTGATTTTGGGCTCCTGCTTGACCTCGGGCGAACTCTCCTGCTTGATCTCGGGCGAACTCTCCGGCTCGCGCTTGATCCGCTTGGAACGCGACGGCGCCGCGCGTGCCGTTTTGCACGCCGCGCAGTACGTTTTCAGCTTGCCGTGAGGGCAAGGGTTACACTTCGCGCAGTGGCTTTTCAGCTTCCCGTGGGGGCAGGGGGTGCACTTCACGCAGCTGTCTTTCCGCTTGCCGTGGGGGCAGGGGGTGCACTTTACGCAGCTGTATTTCCACTTGCCGTGAGGGCACTTGTTGCTGCACACTGCGCGACTGTGTTTCACCTTGCCGTGGGGACAGGGGCTGCACACAGCGCAACCGTGTTTCCGCTTGCCGTGAGGGCAGGGCTTGCACTCCGCGCAGTCGCTTTTCCGCTTCCCGTGCGGGCACCGCTTATGTCCGACCATCACGAACGATAGCCACGGCACTTGCCCTAACGTGCACACCGTATCTGCGCTCCGCGCGAGGTTGTGCCACGACGTGCGCAAGCGAACCAGGCAGTCGTTGCTTTTATGACGTTTCCGAGAATTTTGATTGACGAAACTTTTCGTCTTTTCCACCGAGTTTTTCTCCCCCAAACCCTGACGCGGTGCACCCGTCCCACATCGTCCCGCGTGGACGATACCCGGGCCGTTTACCGGTTCACCTCCCCCGGCTCGTCTCGCCACGCGCCATGGCTTGCGTTACGCAACTCTCGCTTTCGGGCGCCCCCCCCCCCCAACCGCTTCGCCGCCGCGTGGCGAGCCGGTCGGTTTCACGATCCACGCGCTTTTCATCCCTCGTTCCGTCCGCCATCAAAGACCCTACCTCCACGATCGACGCCACGACGGTATGGAAGGACGAATCGGAGTGCATCGTGGGTACGTACGGCCGCGGTAATACCCCCGTGTTCACGCACGGGTTGGGTTGTTTGATGTGGGACACCACCGGGAAGGAGTACCTGGATTTCACCGCGGGCATCGCGGTGAACGTGCTGGGGCATTCGGATCCCGACTGGGTCGCAGCGGTGAGCGAACAAGCCGGGAAGATTTGCCACGTGTCGAACCTGTACCACACCGAACCAGGGGCGACGCTGGCGCGGAAACTGGTGAACGACTCGTTCGCGGACAAGGTTTTCTACTGCAACAGCGGCACGGAAGCGATCGAAGGCGCTATTAAGTTCGCGCGGAAGTTTCAGAAAACGAAGGCGGAAAAGGCGGACGCGAACACCCCGAAGTGGTTCAGGAAAGTGAAAAAGCTGAAGTGGGCCACGGAAACGGTTTCCTTTTCCAACTGTTTCCACGGCCGGACGCTTGGTGCGCTGAACTTGACCTGGAAAAAGGCGTACCGGGAACCCTTCGTGCCGCTGTCGCCGGGGCACACGTTCGCCACGTACGGCGATTTGGAATCGGCGAGGAACGCAATCGTGGCCGGGAAAACCGCCGCGGTGTTCGTGGAGCCCGTGCAAGGCGAAGGCGGGATTTTCCCCGCGGATAGGGCGTTCCTGGAAGGACTGCGAAAGATCTGCGACGAAACCGGCGCGGTGTTGGTGTTCGACGAAGTGCAGTGCGGCCTCGGACGGACCGGGTACCTCTGGGGCCACCAAAGCGTGGGGGTGTTTCCCGACATCATGGTAAGGGCCTTTTCCAATCACCACATTCCGCCTCCCTGAATGCCCATACGAGGCTGACACATTTTTTTTTATCGTATAGACCATCGCGAAACCGCTGGCGGGGGGGTTACCCATCGGCGCGGTGCTTTGCGTGGACAAGATCGCGGCGGCGATGGCGCCGGGCGACCACGGCAGCACGTTCGCGGGCGGCCCTTTGGTGTGCCACGCCGCGAACGCGGTTTATGACAAAGTCACCGGTCCCAAATTCATGGAGAATGTCACGGAGCGGGGCGAACAGCTAAGGGAAGGCTTGAGGGACGCGCTGAAGGGCGACGCGCGGTTCGTGGAAGTCAGGGGCAGCGGTTTGTTAGTCGGCGTGCAGCTCACCGTTCCTGCCGGGCCGTTAGTGGCAATCTGCCGAGAAGCAGGGCTGCTCGTGATCACCGCGGGCGCGGGGGATGTGTTGAGGTTACTGCCGCCCCTTGTCGTGTCGGAAAGCGAGGTCACAAAGGCGGTGGCCATCATCAAGGACGCGATGGGGAAGTTGTGATGCGCGAAGGTATTTTAGATTTTTTGGCAAAAAGTGGGAAAATTGTTAAATGCGCCAGCTCATCTTGTTTTGTACCAATCACTCCCAACACTCGACCGCGCGATGAGTGCGTTCGGCGGCCGCGCGGGGCACTACACCCCGTTGTCCACGGACGGGGACGACGCGTCGTTGCTAACACGGGACGAACAGGTACGCGGTTTTGGGGTTGGCTCCACGTCTGGGCCGCGCGACTTGGCGTAAATCTGCAATCAAAGCGTAAAGGCAACAACAGATCTGTGCACCGCTTTCGGCACCTGACCCTCCAAACCCCTCCCACCTCATCACCCCTTTCCACGTGTCGCCCCTGCCCAGGACGACGCCCTGGACGACGTACCCCTGGACCGGGACGCGCAAGGCTTCGACTTCTCAACCGAAGCAGGTAAGGTTTCCTTACGTAGGATGGCGCGCCCATCCTGCTCGGAAACGTCACTTCACGAAATATGTATTGATGACAAGACTGATTAACTGACGCGTTTTTACACCTCGACCCCCGCGCAGCCCGCCACGGCGGCAGAAACTCCAGTGTGTACCAGCGCGCACAGGCCCACATGGCTTCGCTTCGTGCCATGGCGACAAGAGGTGTCACCGCTGCGACCGCGGTTGCGAACAAAGCCGCGGCGGAGATGAAGTCGAGCGTCGAGCGCGCGGCGAGCGCGTCGGCCAGCGCGTACGTTTTCGGGCTTTCCCAAATCCAGGCACTGTTTACAGCCCCTCTTTGAGGGCACTATTAGAAACATTTACGGGCACATGTTCAACTACGTACATTGCAAGTGCACTGTTTTACCTCTCAGCTGGTGACTGTTCCGACCGATTACGGTGACTGTTGTCCATACATCGTCCAATACATCGCGATATACACCCGTACTCAAGACTGACCCTTTTCGTTTCCAATCGCAGCGCGTCCCCCGTGGCCGGCAGGTACGGCGCTTTCACCGACGACGGCGTTGCGCAAAGACAACGTAACGGACACACCATTGCTGCTTCGCAGCAGCCACCTGATCAAAACTCGCCCGCGCGCATCGCGATGCGTCTCGCCGAGCGCCTGGACGCGGGCGCGGCGGCTGCTGAAATCTTGTTTGACATGCGAGCGCACTCGAGTGCAAACGGCGGCGCCGCCACCGTCACCGCGGAAGAGACCGAAACGCTGCACGAACTACGCGCGACGTGCGAGGACCACTTAAACACCCTGGCCCGAGTAGTGGAGGGGGGGGGCGTCCACGACGACGCGCTGTTGGTGCGCGCCATTGAAGTCGCGGAGAGCTTGGTCGCCGCGATTGGGGATGACGAAGAGCCGAACATCTCGAGCGCCGAGATGGGGGGGTACGCGCCGCCCGCGCGAGACTGTTTGCCCATACAAGAAACGGTGAACTATGGATACCAGGATCCCTCTACTGAAACGCAAAACGGTCATGACCGCAACGCGGTGGTGGATTTGCTGGGGGGGCTTGACGTGGGAGGGCAAGTCGCACCTCCCACGCCGGTTCCGCCCGTCTCGCACGTCGTCAAAGAGCGCCCGGCCACGCAGGCGGAGGAAGAAGCGATGGTCGCCGCCGCGATCGCCGCGAGTCTCGCGGAGAGTGAACAACCGAGGCCTGAGGAAACGCAACAAACGACGCAGAAGTCTTCGAACTTGATTGACTTTTAAGAAGAAAAAAACAACACGGGCCCTAACAGGTACCAACTGTGTTGGCGACCCGTATTCGGCAAAACCGCTTTGTCACCCGGTTGCGAGTCAAATCTGTTCGTCTGTCCGCTCACCCACGTCAGCACTGCGACATCCTATAAAAATCCCGGTATCAAACACACCAACTTTCACCCACACTCCCGCGTTTCACCGACCGCTCGAACGGCTTTGCCTCCTCCCGACCCGTTTTCTCGGCGACATAACAACAAAGACTTTTTAGGTGGCCCCTCGTAGCTCTGAAAACTGTGGAACTCCAACCACGGTCGTGGTTCGAGCCCGTCGTCATTGGTGAGTCAGCAGCACGGGCTGGGAGGTTTATTTCTCTTGGAATACAATACATCGGACCACGACTCTTCGCGACTCTTCTTGACTCTTCGCGACTCTTCTCGACTCTTCTCTTCGCGAGAAAATCAGGGTTTCGGCAAAGTCTCGTAGCTCTCGTTCTTCCGCCGCCACCGTCACTTCGACCTGCGCTCGAGCACATCACCAGCCTCCGAGCGCTTTTCGAGGCTCCTACACCCTACTACACCCTCGTGTGCGCCTTTCCAATGCGCGCGCATCTTCCTTTTCGAAAGGAACCGAGTAACTTCTTCCCTCTTCCCAAGCAACGATATGCGTTCCGGTTTCCAAACCGCGGCGCTCGCGGTCGTCGCCCTCGCCTTGTGCGCGGGCCACGCTGCAGACGCGTAGGAGGAGTGGACTCTCACCGCCACAAACGTTGTGAGCGCTAAGCGCACCACTCCGACGGTAGCCCCGCGCCAAGCCTCTGAAGGTACGTCGTTCTCCTCCACCGCGTTCCTGGGAAGCTGCCGCCGTGGACGCGTCCGAGAAAGAAATCCGGAGGCTTTTTGGAAAATCTCCGAGTTTTTTGGTAAAACCTGCCGCGCGCGCAGAGACGCGACCGCGTGTTCGCACCTGGCACCCCGAGGAAGTTTTTGTGCATGAACCCACACATCCGCGACCCAACTCGCGCTGACCCACTACCCCCTCGTCCCTCGTCGCGTTTCGTTCAGGACCTGGCGGTGTTCCGCGCTCCAAAAGCGGAACCGTCGAAGGACCGCGCACCACCAACACCATCACGTCTCCTCCTCAAACCATCACGACAGAAGAGCAGTTGTTGCAGCGCGCCGCCAAAGCCAATTCGCCTATGGATGTTCCAATCATCTCTGCCAAGTTTCATGACACCCCACTTCTTTGTGTTCAAGATCCAGCCATCATAATCAACACGATCGGCCTGGACGCTGGTGGATTGGTCGCCAAGCTTGTCGGAACGGGATGCGACGCCCCTGCCATCAGCAGCGCAACGTACGTCGGTGCGTCTGGAGCGGCGGGGACCTTCGATGGTGGAATGGACGCCAATATCGGGTTGGAGGATGGAATCGTTGTCAGCTCTGGAAATATCGCCGACTTGGAGTCCATTTACTTATTGGGTGGCATCTCAACTTCTTGGGGCAGACCTGGTGACGGTGACCTGAGTGCTTTGATTTCTGATTTCACTTACGACGCCGCGGTCCTCGAGTTTGACTTTTCTAGCGACTCCTCGACTGACACCGAAATCAGCGTCGAGTACGTCTTCGCATCGGAGGAATTCAACGAGTATGTTGGCTTCATCGACGTCGTCTTTGGTTTCTTTGTGGACGGCACCAACCTCGCACTCCTTCCCGGCAACCCGGGTTTCAGTTAACAACGTCAACAAGTTCAGCAACGCTGATTCTTTCATCGACAACGACCCCGGTAATTAAAGTGCAAATGCTCCATTGGCTTCGAAATGGACGGATTCACTGTTCCGTTGACTGCCTCGGCGTCCTTGAATGGTTTACTTGGTGCGTCGTATCACGCTAAGATCGCGATTGCTGATGCCATTGATACTAATCTCGACTCCAACGTCTTCATCAAAGGTGCCAGCTTCAAATGCATTCCACAGATACCTTGCCAGCAAGGGTTTCCTGGATGTTGCGCTTGCGACGGGTCAGTCAAAGTAAGCCCGTGCTGCGCTGCTGATGGGTCGGTTCTCCAAGGTTCGTGCTGCGACGCCGATGGGCCCCTCACCGACGACTGCTGCGACAACGGCGCCGTCGCCGTCGGCACCGGCGGTTGCTGCGACGGCTCGGGCAGCATCATCGAAGACAACGTGAACTGCTGCACTTTCACTGGCTCCGCGCCGGCTGAGCCTCTCTCCAACGACTGCTGCAACTACGGCACACCTGAAAGCGATGCCGTGCTCGAGTTGAACCCGTGAGGCGGCAGCTCCGGGGCTTTCGTGACAAGCGCCTGCTGCGACGGTAATGGTTTCCCTCCGGGTTTCGACGGCATTGCCCCTGAGGACATGAAGCCCAACCATTTTGCCTACCGCGTCGACTCCACGCCCGAGTTCTACAAGCTCCCGCCGAAAGGCAACGGAGGAGGATACCCCGATGACTTCACCATCAGCGACACGTTTGGTTGCTCATGCACGGCCATCGTTGACATTTGCGGTTACGGCGCGGTGCACAAGGAAAAGGGGTGCCCGCCAAGCGACTTGGAAGCGGCGGTGCTTTCGTGCGACGGCGGTCTGTTGTCCGAGTGCGTGGAAGCCGGCCACGAGTGCATATCGACACTTGTCGGAGGTCAAAAGATTTGCTGCAAGGCCGATTGACGTGATTTTCGACGCAGGCGACAAAGACGTTAGCGAAAAAGACGACGCCACGACAGACCGAGTTCGAGTAACGATTGAAAGACACCAAGGTGATTGAGAGAGACGGCTTACAGACCACTTTTCGACGGCGATAGGGTTAGACGCCCACGTCCCGGCAGATTCCCGGCCGGGCGCCGTTCGTGTACCAACATTGTAACGCATACAATTTTTCCAAACGTGTTCAATCAATTCTGTTCGTCTTTTAAAACAAGACAAACCTCCTCGCGTTACCGCTCTTCGCTTTTCGCTTTCGGCACGAACGCGGGGGCGTCCGCTTTGGGAACCTTCGGGGTGAACGCGGGCGCGGCGATTGAAAGAGCTCGAAACACTTCGAAGGACTTCGCGGTCAATTCGCGGTCGATCTCCTTTTTCATCCCGGCCGGAACGAAAGGCGCCGCCCTCGCTGCGGTCGCCGGCGTGAACGCGGGCGAAGCCGCGACGAGCGGTTTCTTTTCCTTGTCCGTGCCATTCGCGGAATCGTCAAGCTGTTTACCCCACCCTTTCGCGGTCGCGGTCGCGGTCGCGGTCGGCTTGCTTTGCGCAGTAGCCGTTGAGGCGTTGACCACGCCAACGCCATGTGTCTTCGTCCCGTTCGCAATCGGCAAAGGCGGGTCCAAAAGCTTCTTGGCTTTACCCTTGCCACCCTTGCTTTCCCCTGAACTCTGTTTTGTGACACCGCTCGCCGCGTTGTTGATCCCCGCCGAATCACCAATCCCGATTCCGCCTCCGCCTCGCCCGCCCCCCGCCGCCGAGGCGAAGGAAAACGGCGTTGAAGGGGTGGGTTTCGCGACCGTACCGGCGGCGGGTGAATCGCTCGGGACTGAAACTTTCGGGGTGGCAACCGTCTGTGAGTTAGTACTCAAGGACCCTGCGCTCCGCTCCGCCGAAGTTTTCGTGGCGGTCTCGGTGATTGCCACAACACCCTCACCCGCGCCGACCACGCCTTCCGTGGCCCAGTCTCGCAAAACAACCGCGCACTTTTCTTGCAAACTTTTCTGCGCCGACGCCATCGCGACGAAACAAGCGACGAACTTTTCCCGTCGCGTCGTGTCCGCGCCTCGCAAAAAGGAAACCAGAAACGGAAACGCCGAGGTGGACGCGCCTCGGAAGGAGGGCGAGCAAATCGCGCTCGCGATTGTCGCGTCGTCCACGCCGTCTAAAGTGGTTTCGCTCGACGAATCCGCGTCGTCCGTGGCGAACGTCACCGCAGCGGCGACGCGCACGAAAACATCGTCGACCGCGCCCAACACCGACACCGCAAGCGCGGCGTCCCCGTCCCGCGCCGCGCACATCGACGCCAGGACGCACGCTTGCAACGCCGGGGCGGTACCAGCAGGAAGTCCGTGCGTCTCCGCGTGCGCGGCGACGGCGAGCACGATTCGGCGCCACACCGCGAGCGCCGCGCCCGGCGCGGAGCCGGGCGCGGCGGCGGCGCACGCCGCAAGCGCGCTCGCCCGCGCCGCCGCGGTTTCCCCGCCCGGACATGTCACTCGCATCGCGTCCAGCACCTCCCGCGCCTCTCGCGCGCAACCGCCAGCAGATGCGCACCGCAATGCGCGCTCGAACGAACTCGGGTCTTCGTGGAAAGGCACCGAAGATCCTGTGGTCGTCGGCGGCTCAGGTACCGCAACACCAGGTACCGCGACGCTCACATCATCCGCATCATCATCCTCAAAAGTAGTGTTCCCACCGTTCCGTCCCCCGTTGCGTCCCCGCTCCGCGTGTAGCACGCCCGCGCACCGCGCCGCGGCGAAAACCTCCATCCCCCGTTGGAACAGCCCGCTTCGCTCGCACGCGGATAACAACGTGACGTACGCGCGCGGCGGCAAGTCGCACCGAATCCCGCCCGCGCTCGCGGTGAGGTTGGCTATCAAAGCCGCGTGCGTTGCGCTCGTCGCCGCTGCTTCCGCAATCCCAGCCGCGTCCTTGGTATGACTCGTCGCGCCCGCCGCGGCGGCGATGCGCGCGGCCATGGTCATGACCGGGGGCGGTGCGTTTTTCACGTGTAGCGCGGCGGCCGCTAGTGTAACCGCCGCCGCATCCGCCGCGACCGCGACCGCTCGCGCTTTCGCGGTTTGTTTCAAATCGCAAGTAGCGCCGATCACGTCAACCGCGTGTCTCCACGCGTTTGCCTTTTCAAACGCCGCCAGCGCGTTCGTGACGAGCGCGACGTGGGAGGAGGACCCACATGAGGAGGACTGGTCCTTCACATCACCACCACCCGCGCGTCCGCCTTGTCTGCCGTTGGCCCCCGTTTCCTTTTCCCGCCGCCCCCCGTCCTCGCTCCGGTCGGCGGTGGTTTTCTTCCCAACGAACTCCTTGTAAATCGCGTTCGCGTCCTCGGCGAACCCGCCACCAGCGCACGCCACAAGCGCCGCCGCTGCGGTTGTGATGTCCGGTTCCACCCGGTCCCGGGTCATGTTTCGAAACACATCCAGGGCTTTTTTGAACTCACCAAGACCAGCCGTCGCACCGATCACCGCGGCGAAGGTCACCTTGTCCGGCCGCACGCCCTCGTTGCGCATCGCAGCGAACACCCGCATCGTGTCTCCGTGCCGCCCCGCGCGTTCACACGCACCCAACAGCGAGTTGTACGTAATCACGTTACACTCGGTGTGTTCGCTTTTGGGGTTTTTCATCTGGTCGAAAATCTCCAGCGCCTTGTCCACGCGCTTTCCTTTTTCGCACGCGCTGATCACGGCGCCGTATGTGATGGCGTCCGGTGCCACGCCCGCGTCGACGCACTCCTCGAACATCTCCAGGGCTTTGTCCAGCCGCTTGCCTTTGGCGCACGCGGATATCAGCGCCGAGTACGTGAAGATGTTGGCCTCTACGCCGTTTTGTTTCATCTCGGTGAAAACGTCAATCGCCCTTTCCCACTGCCGGGATTTACCAAGCGCGTTGATAAGCGCGCTGCACGTGATCGTGTTCGCGGGAACCCCCCTTTGTTTCATCGCGTCGTAAAGCTCGCACGCCTTTTCCCACGCCCCCGCTCGGCCGCACGACTTTATTAAAGTTGTAAAAGCGGGCGCGCCTGGCCGGAAAACGCTGTGCTTCAGAATTAGCGCGACGTCGCCCACACCCGGCTTGGCGTTTTGCACCGCTTGCGATAAATAAAGAAAGTGTCAGTCTTGTATGGGCAAACAGTGTCGGGATTTGGGAAAGGTCCAATACGTACCTTGCGAAAGGGAATCCAAATCCTTCGTGGGTTCGCCCGGCTGGTACGTCGCGTGTTTTCCCGAGTCTCTTTGCCTGTCACCCCCCCCCCCCCGG
>Ga0209502_10002050_pt1 | contig 17232 bp, 16 predicted proteins | sample ArcticOcean_MG_C_10_FD_187442 | JGI IMG/M metagenome (GOLD analysis project Ga0209502, IMG submission 187442) | Marine microbial communities from western Arctic Ocean - ArcticOcean_MG_CB11_90 (SPAdes) (version 2) | ecosystem: Environmental > Aquatic > Marine > Oceanic | place: Arctic Ocean...
CATGACCACGATTTACACCGGTTGAAAGAGTCCATGCTGCTTTAAGGTTTTTTACATTACCTTTATTGATTTGTGTAAGCTTTGAATATGCTTGGTTATCATGCTGACCACGAGGGTGAGCCCAATTTGAAGCATCTTTCATAGCTCTTTCTTGATCAGCTGCAGCTGAAGCAACCATTGGCAGAGCCAATGTAGCAGCAGTTACAAAACCAAGAGCTAGTTTGATTTTATTTAATTTCATTATATAAATCTCCATAGTTTTAACTAAGGGTTTAAAAAGAAGTAAATACCTCTCCTACATTTTGAAAAGAACTAAAATGCAAGTGATTTATTTACTTTTAGCACTGAATTAAGCTAGTGCTTGAAAAACACTTTATACCTCTCAAATTTCTTTTGCAACAGTTTTGTTACAATTTACTTACATTTAATGATTAATTTTACTTATCAAAAACCAGTTGAATTCAGAGTTAATAATTTTGATAGAATAAGGCCTTGTTAGAATGATGTATAAAAACCAAAGCTAAGGAACAATTTAAAAATGTCAGAAGAAAAAATCTATTGCCTATTTCCCGAAATTGAGCCGAATAAAGAATACCAACTTCCATGCGGTAACTTACACAGTATTTATGTAGAAGAATCAGGAAACCCTAACGGTCAGCCTATAATTTTTTTTCATGGTGGTCCTGGTGGGGGTTGTGGGGCTAAGCAGCGCCGTTTCTTTGATCCAAAACATTACAGAATAATTCTTTTTGACCAAAGGGGGTGTGGAAAAAGTACTCCCCTTGGTGAAACCAAAGAAAATACTACAGAAGATTTAGTCAGCGACATTGAAATTATTCGAAAACATTTGAATATTGAGAAATGGATTTTATTTGGTGGCTCATGGGGCAGCTCATTAGCATTGGCTTATGGAATTAAATACCCAGAATATTTAGTAGGGTTAATTTTACGTGGTGTTTTCCTAAGTAGAGAAAAAGAGCTCGATTGGTTTTTAAAAGATGTCGATCAATTCTTTCCTGAACACCATGAGTTACTTTTAAGCCATAAAGATAATATTAATAAAGACAATCTTGTTAAAGAATATACCAACTTAGTATTCGGGAGTAATTTTGATATTGCTAAAAAAGCGGCTGTGGCATGGAATAGCTTTGAAGGAAGTATTTTAAAGTTGCTTCCTACATCTACTCATAATAATAATGACGAAGAAATTAATTACGAATCTGAATTAGCAAGAGCTAAAGTCCAACTTCATTATATTAATAATTTTTGTTTTATTGATGGAGCTCATATTCTCAACAAAATTAAAGTATTAGAAAATATACCCGTTGAGATTGTACAAGGCAGATATGACATGGTTTGCCCACCTAAAACAGCTTACGAGGTCAAACAGAAGCTACCTCATAGTAAATTAATTATTATTGCCGATGCAGGACATTCCGCCTCTGAGGATGGGACACTCTCTGCGCTGATATCTGCTACAGAGAAATTTAAATTACTTACTTAAATGTAAATTAAATTTATTGATGCTAGATACTATTAAGAAAATTGCTAACTACAAAAGGGTAAGCTACTTTATTACAAAAGAAGTTTTTTCAGGATTTCATAGGCATAATTTTTTAGCTTTTAATGCTTCTATTTCTTTCTTTACTTTATTCGCACTTATTCCTTTAGTTTTACTTATTTTCTTTTTTTTAAGTCAATGGTTTGCTAGCTCATCATTTGCCTTATCTCATTTAACTAACCTAACCTCTCATTTGCTTCCTGAGCTAAATGAAAGAATTATGAATGAGGTTTATAAAGTATCGTCTTCAAAGGCCAGTTGGGGAGCTCTATGGATTATGATTTTATTTTTAGCAGCTACTCCTTTAACTGCATCTCTTAGAGCTGGCTTTGCTAATATTTTAGGATTGCCCAATAAAAATACTTTTTTTAAAAATAAAATAAAAGATATATTTGCAGTTCTAACCATCATGCTTTTATTTTTTATATATATTTTTGTAGATATATTCTTACTTCAAGCCTCCTCCATATTCGCAGAGCATGTCCCAATTGTAAAAAAGATTTATTTTTCTTCAGTAACATCATTAATTCTATTAATTTCCGTTGTAATGATTTTTTTCAATCTTTATTTTCCAATTAAAATTAAAAAGAAATACTTAATTATGGGGGCTATGCTAACTAGTTTATCTTGGTACTTTTTAAGTTATTTTTTTGACTTCTTTATTAACGCAAGTGCTTTTTATGGTACTTTTTTTGGTGGTATGAGGGGTCTTTTTATATCATTAATATGGCTGTACCTTAATACCGCATCACTTTTAATAGGAGCTGAGCTTATTGCTGCTCTCCATAAAAAAGAAATTTTATTATTAAAGCAACTATTTATTATTAAATATATTCATAGGCATCCAATAATAAATGATCTTATGCAATTATTTGGACAGAGGTACAAAAAAAATAAGGTGATTTTTAATGAAGGTGATAATGATCAAAGACTATTTTTTATTATTGAAGGTGAGATAAGTATTGCAAAGAAAGGGCGTCAAATAGAAACTATCAGTGCCGGAAGTTACTTTGGTGAACTATCGTTACTTAATAAAATTCCTAGAGTCGCTTCAGCAGAAGTGGCCTCTGACTGGGCTAGAATTATCGTAGTCTCTGATATTCAAATGAGGAAAATTTTAGCTGAGGATCACCAAGTTGCTATGTACTTCTTATCAAATATGGCTAGGAAGCTTCAACTTACCTAAGTTTAGGTTTTACATCAAATGCAATACAAATCCGCTCTTCATTTGAACTAAAAGGAATTGTTCGGTGAAAGACAGAAGATGGGAAGAAAATAACATCGCCGACATTAGGTAAAATAACTTTTTTCTCAAATTCATCATGGAGTCTCGGGTATTCATCGCCATCACTGCTTAATTCAATAGCGCCATCTTGACCCCCTGGCCCAGAATCTTTTGGAATTGCTAAATAAACCGCCCCACTAACCCAGCCCTCTTCGTGAATGTGGGAGCTTAGATGTCCCCCTGATTGCATTTTAACAAACCACGCACTACTAAAGCTGACATCTTTTGGAAATGAGCGAATAAATTCATTATTTTCATCCTGATAACGCAAAAAATATCTATTAATTGTATTTACTAATGCATCATGTAGTTTTTTAAAAGTAGGTTCTTTTCGTTTAAATAGATTTCCTGAGGATTGAATACCAGAAGTCAATCGGCTTTGCTTTCTTTGTCCTATGTCTGCAGTGTTAATATCACTTATGAGGTCTTTAATAAGCTGTTGGTCATTCTCCATTAATTCTGGGACTTGTTCATGGCAAGTAAAGTCTAATGGTGATGGACAAAAATTATATGGGTCTTCCGTTTTAAAATTTTGGGCGTAATGTGCTGTCATAGAAGCTAATTCTATTACATCATGTTTTTTAGCTTTTATTACGCCGAGTAGGTTTTCCTTAAATTCATTGAAATCTCTATTTTTATATTGGCATTCCAAAACTTTTTCTTTCCAATCTAAAAAGCGAGATTTCTCAAAAAATTTAATTGCTTCAGTAAATTTTTTATTATTAAGCAATAAAAATCCTTGTTCAAAATCTTTATTCCCTCCCCGTGCTTTACCATAAAATTCTCTAGCTTCATCAATTCGACCAAGCTCAATCATAATTGAGGCAATATTGTTAAATATAAAAAGGTAATCGGGCTTAAGCTCAACTGCTAATTTGTAGCTTGAAATAGCCTCATCAAATTGACCAAGATCTTTTAAAACATTACCAGAGTTATTATGTGCTTCAGCGTAATTAGGTTTTAATTTAATTGCTTCTCGATAGGATAAAAGGGCTTCATTTAATCTACCTATCTCATACAAAGAAACTCCAAGATTGTTATGTGCTTCAGCGTAATTAGGTTTTAATTTAATTGCTTCTCGATAGGATAAAAGGGCTTTATCTATTTTATTTATCTCTTTAAAATAAAAACCAAGGTTGTTATGTGCTTCAGCGTAATTAGGTTTTAATTTAATTGCTTCTTGGTAGCATAAAATTGCTTGATCAAAATGACCCATGGCACCATAACAATTTCCACCCAGAAAATACAGAGTTCCGTCGTTTGGATAGCTTTGAGTAAGTTTGTCAAGTTCAGTCAGGGCTTCTTTGTATTGGCCCTTAGAGATAAACTCGGACACAATACCCAAATTGCTTTGTGATAGATTATGTTTGTCTTGCTGAATAGTCATAAGGGTTAAAATATTACCTAAGTTTAGGTTTTACATCAAATGCAATACAAATCCGCTCTTCATTTGAACTAAAAGGAATTGTTCGGTGAAAGACAGAAGATGGGAAGAAAATAACATCGCCGACATTAGGTAAAATAACTTTTTTCTCAAATTCATCATGGAGTCTCGGGTATTCATCGCCATCACTGCTTAATTCAATAGCGCCATCTTGACCCCCTGGCCCAGAATCTTTTGGAATTGCTAAATAAACCGCCCCACTAACCCAGCCCTCTTCGTGAATGTGGGAGCTTAGATGTCCCCCTGATTGCATTTTAACAAACCACGCACTACTAAAGCTGACATCTTTTGGAAATGAGCGAATAAATTCATTATTTTCATCCTGATAACGCAAAAAATATCTATTAATTGTATTTACTAATGCATCATGTAGTTTTTTAAAAGTAGGTTCTTTTCGTTTAAATAGATTTCCTGAGGATTGAATACCAGAAGTCAATCGGCTTTGCTTTCTTTGTCCTATGTCTGCAGTGTTAATATCACTTATGAGGTCTTTAATAAGCTGTTGGTCATTCTCCATTAATTCTGGGACTTGTTCATGGCAAGTAAAGTCTAATGGTGATGGACAAAAATTATATGGGTCTTCCGTTTTAAAATTTTGGGCGTAATGTGCTGAGAGAGTTGCCAGAAAAGGGGAGCAATTTTTTTTCTTAATTAAGATATCTAATTTTTGTTTAAATTGTTCATATTTCTCAAGCTTATAAAAACAATACAATATTCTCTCCTCCCAGTCACCAATCTGAGCAGATTTAAAATATTTAATTGCTTCGGTAAAAGCTTTATTGTCATACAAAAAAATACCTAGCTGATAATTTGATTTTGGGTGGGATGTATTTATTTCAACGGCTTTTCTTAAAAATAGATTAGCTTCCGTAATGTTTCCGTCATGCCATAAAGCATCACCCAGATCTGAATAAAATTCAGCCTCTCCCGAACCTATTTCAACAGCTCTTCTATAATGTTTTATAGATAATGATAAATTTCCTAAATTTCTGTAAGCCCCTGCAATGTTGTAATTGCCTCGTGCATCATCAAAAATATTCAAGGATTTTTTAAAAAAAGTAACGGCTTCCTCTATCTTCCCTTGTAATTGCTTAATAGTTCCGATATTACCAATGGCTTCATAAAATCCAGGTTGAGCCTTCACTGCTTGCTCATATGATGCAATTGCTGCTTCATAATTATTTTGACTTTGATAAGTAATTCCTAAATTAAAGAAGGCTTCTGTAAACCTAGGGTTCAGTTCGATTGCTTTTTGATAATGACTTATTGCGCCTTTGTTATTTTTCAATACATATAACATAGCTCCTAAATTAAACTGGAGTTCCGGGATGTTTGGATTAATGTCTATTGCATTTTTATAGGAATTCACTGCCCCTTCTAAATCTCCTTTAGCTTCTTGGCATATCCCTAATATATTGTGAAGCAATAATTCTTTTGGGTATTCCTTAATTAACTTTTTTGCCATCTCAGCAGCAGCTTCCATATTTCCTTGTTGATGCAGCAGCATCAGTTCTTGTTGTTTTTGAGAAGATAGTTGCTTCATAACGACTTTTTTAAAATTAATTACCTAAGAATTAAAACATATTCCTTAAAATAAAAGAACAAGGTTTTTATCTAAATGTTAAAATATGAAATTATTAATTAAATATTCAATTGAATCCATTACATGTTAAATCCAAATTTTATAGATCTTATCGGTGCAATTCTATTCTTTGTAGCAATAATTCATACTTTTTCTACTAAGTATTTTGAGCATCTTGCTTATACCAATCCAAGATATTCAGGAATTTTACATCTACTAGGGGAAATAGAGATTGTTTTTGGCTTCTGGGCAATGGTCCTGGTGCTTTTTATGTTCGGTGTTGAAGGTAAAGATTCAGCTGTTAATTATGTTGAGTCAAGAAATTTTACAGAGCCTATGTTCGTTTTTGTAATTATGGTTATAGCTGCTACCAGGCCTATTCTTCAATTTGTAGAAACAATCGTTATGAGTTTAGCTAAATTAATCCCAATGAAAAAAGAGATTGTTATCTACTTCCTTTTATTAAGCTTTGTTCCCATTTTAGGATCTTTTATTACCGAGCCAGCGGCAATGACTTTAGCGGCAATGCTATTAAGTAAAAATTATTTTGGTAAGGAAACGTCCACTAAATTTAAATACGCAACCTTAGGGGTGTTATTTGTTAATATTTCTATTGGAGGCACACTTACTCCTTATGCTGCCCCACCAGTTTTAATGGTAAGCGCCACATGGGATTGGGATATATGGTTCATGCTTTCAAATTTCGGTTGGCGTTCTGCTATAGCTGTCTTAATTAATACAATCGGAATAGTCTTTATATTTAAAGAAAGTTTTAAAGATATGGTATTTAAAGAAAATTCAGATGAGGCATCAGTACCTTTTGTGATTATTTTAGCGCATTTATTTTTCCTTATAAATGTTGTACTTTTTGCTCATCATCCAGCTATCTTTATGGCTCTTTTCCTCTTTTTCTTAGGATACACTTCAGCCTACAAAGACCACCAAAATGATTTAATACTAAATGAAGCTTTATTGGTAGCCTTCTTCCTTGCTGGCTTAGTTGTGCTGGGCGGAGCTCAGCAATGGTGGCTAGAACCAACTCTGATGTCAATGGACTCAACAACTGTTTATTTTGGTGCTACTATCCTTACAGCCTTTACTGATAATGCAGCACTAACTTATCTTGGCTCACTAGTTGAAGGCTTAACAGAAGAATTTAAAATAGCACTTGTAGCAGGTGCAGTTACTGGGGGTGGCTTAACTGTAATCGCCAACGCACCAAATCCGGCAGGGATTGCTATACTTCGTCACCACTTCTCTGAAAGAAGTATAAATCCATTGGGTTTATTATTAGGTGCGCTTCCGCCTACAATAGTAGCAATAATTATGTTTAGGTTATTTTAGCTAGAAAATGTTAGATAAAGATAATACCTTAGAATATAACCATAAAATTCTGTCGCAAGAGAGAGAGAAACAAAAAATTTCCCAAGAAAATGCTGCCGCTCAACTCACTCTTAGTGTTGGCCAAATCAAATCACTAGAAAATGACCTTAATAATGGCTTTGTTACACCCCACTTTAAGAATCTTGCTCTAAAGCGCTATGCTAAATTCCTAGAAATTGATTTTTATAAAATTATTTCGGAACCAGACAATCAAAAAAAAATAACTACAGATTTTGCTCCTAAAGAAGAGGGGTTAGATGTGGTTACACAAAATACAATTCTGTTGCAACTATCAAAGCTAAAAACAAAAAAAATGGGGGCTATATTAGGGTTGATAGTATTAAGTTTTCCACTCTTCTTTCTCTTTTTTCAAGCTGATGATAATAAAATCTCCACCCCTGAAGTATCTACTACTTATAATCCTAATGTTAATGTAGCAACTCCAGTTATTAATGACTCAACTCCAGTTAATAATGACTTTATGCTAAATGAAAAGTTAGATGTAGTTCCCAAAAGTGATGTTCAGGAAATCGAAAATATATCTGACATTGTTTCAATTGAATTTATATGCTCGATTGAGTCTGCCTCTATGGATAAAGTTTGGTCACGTTTAAACCCAGAGAGGCCTGCAACTTATTTTCACATCGTTTCCCTTAAAAAACAGACTATTTGCACCATAGATAATCTAGGAGTCCTTAAACAGTATGATCTAGATGAAGGCGCGAAAATTACTCACCGAGGGGAGGCTCCCTTTAAAATCCAGTTAGATTCATCCATTAGCGAATTATATTTTCAAGGCTGGAAAGTTTATTTAAAAGATAATGATAATTTTATTCAGCTTAATCCGGTTGATATGGTTACTGAGCTTAATTAACCACTAACAGTTCCTTCCATGACGTAGTAAATGACTGACTTTTCCTTGATTGCTTCATCTTCCATATTGGATTAATCGGTTGTGTTGCAAATCGAATACTTTGTTTATCAAATTTAAAATTAATAGTATCGATAACTTGAGTTAGTCGGGAAGATTCAGCAGTTTCTATAGGCCATAAATAATCTTGGCTTCTATGCTTGTCTACCAGTCCTGATAAAATAATCCCACATTTAACATATTTAATATTAGCTTTATAAATCGACTGGGCTCCTTCCAACACTATTGCTAAAATTAAATTCGTATCACTTGTTGGATAAGGAAGTTTTAATGTGATGATATTTTGATAAAAGTATGGTTTTTTTTGAAAAGGGCTGCTACTGATAAATACACTAACGTATTCTGCAAGTGTACTTTGTTGTCTTGACTTATAAGCTACTCTAGAGGTAAATGTTGTAACTGCTTCAACTAATAAATCATACCTTTGAATTGGGCGGCCGAAACTTCTTGAGGTAACTATCTGTTTTTTTTGTAGTATTTTTGAATCAATAGGAAAACAAATAGTCTTGTTGAGCTCATAAATAGTTTTTTCTAGATTTATACTAAATTTCTTTTTCATATAAATTGCATCAGATTTTTTTAAATCTAATACTGAATATATATCTATCGAGTTTAATTTATCTGATGTTTTATTTCCAACCCCCCATACCTCAGAGACATTTATCTTAGACATAATATTATCTATTCTCACAGTAGATAATTCAGATAAATCGCATACCCCAGACCATGAAGGCTGTTTTTTCGCACAATAATTTGCTAATTTTGCTAGTGTTTTTGTTGGAGCTATACCAACACATACTGGCATATCTAAGTACTGCCATAATTTTTTTTTTATTGTTTGTCCTGTAGCATAAAGATCTTGATTACCTGATAAATCTAAAAAACATTCGTCAATTGAATAAATTTCTTGTTGGGGTGAAAAAGATCCTAACAAAATCATCGTGCGATTACTTATGTCTGCATAGAGTGGGTAGTTTGATGATAAAGCTATAATGCTAGATGGCTTGATTACATTTTTTATCTTAAATAGTGGCGTGCCCATTTTAATGCCTAATAATTTAGCCTCATTACTTCTTGAAATAATACATCCATCATTGTTACTAAGTACCACAACTGGTTTATTCAATAATTTTGGATTAAATAGCCTTTCACAACTTACATAAAAATTATTTACGTCTACCAGTGCAATCATTATGCTATTTAAATTTCCTGACTGCGCCAGTTACAACTCCCCATACCTCAAATTGCATTGATTCATCAATCTCAATTGGTTTATATTTTTCATTCGCTGCCAATAGTCGATATTTAGATTTATAACTCGACAATGATTTAACAGTAAAATCGCCATCAATAGAGGCTAAAACAATATCTCCATTAGAAGCTTTCTGAGATTTATCTACAATCACAATATCGTTATCATGAATCCCTGCATCAATCATTGAGTCGCCCTTAATCCTAACAAAAAATGTTGCTTCCTTTTGTTTAATTAGATACTCATTCAAATCTAATTTCTTTTCTATGTGATCGTCAGCTGGTGATGGAAATCCAGCAGGCACCTTATGCTCAAATAGATCTAAAGGTTGATAGCTTAATGAAGGGTTAGTCTTAATAATATCAGCGACATTTGCTGACTGAGATTGAATAATATACCTTTGGATATCAAAAACCTTACTTTCAGGAACTCTTATCACCTTCGTAGCCTCGCCATAAATGCCACTGTTTAATTTTCGCCCAGCCCCTGCTCTTGAGCCACCATGGTTTTTTTTATTGTTATTCATTTGAATATTGTAACATAAATCAAATATATTTAATGAAAGTTCTTAGCATAAACTTTACAAAAATGTAAGGGATAGCTATATGTACGAAGGAAAATAAAGTGTTGACAACAAATTTTAAAAAAGGCAAAGTATTTCAAAGGCATAGAACAAGCCTTAAGTAGCGGTTCTAACGTAAATATTCAGACGCACTTATGTGTTATTTAATTTTAAATTTTTGGAGATATGGCTATGAACAAAGGAGAATTAATTGAAGCAGTTGCAAATGCAACAGGCGCAACAAAAGCAGATGCAGGACGAGCAATTGATGCAACAGTAGAGTCAATTACGGGTGCTTTAAAAAAAGGCGACACTGTAACATTAATTGGTTTTGGTACATTCAAAACTGCTAAAAGAGCAGCTAGAACTGGCCGAAATCCACAAACAGGTGCCGCACTTCAAATTCCAGCACGTACTGTACCTTCATTTAAAGCAGGTGCAGCACTTAAAGCAGCAGTAAACTAAAAATATTAAATTAATTAAAAAACACCCTACAGGGTGTTTTTTTTATCCTACTTTTTACTACATACCGCAATTCTCACATTTCCCTTTAACAGTTGAAAAGCCTTTAATTGTAGATAAGCCAATCACACCTTCAAAGTTAGCGCCATTAACATCAGCATCAGTTAAATCAGCATCAGTTAAATCAGCCCCACTTAAATCAGCTTGAACTAGCTCTGCTCGATTCAAATTAGTATTTCTTAAGTTAGCTCCTCGCATGTCCCCAAAGATAAAACTTGCAATATTCAGATCTGCTCCCTCAAAATTAGCATTTACAAAATTTCCACCAGAAGTATCAAATTTCATTTGCCCCATAGGCTGATTACCTACATCTAAACCAAACCTACCTTTTGTGAGAATAGCTCCTGACATATCAACATCGCCAAGAGTACCAATGATGCGAGCATTAGTTAAATTCGCCCCCGTAAAAATTGTTTTACCAAAAATTGGTTGGAAGATAGTAGCTTCAGCTAGATTAGCGCCACTAAAATTGGCTTTTTCAAGGCGGGCTAAATTTAAATATGCTCTCTGTAAATCCCCTCCAGACAAGTTTGCACCTCTTAAATCTGCTCCAAAGAAGCTGGTATTAACCATTATACAATGGGTTAAATCTTTACCCTTAAAATCTAAATATCCAACATCTTTGCTAGATAAATCGCAATCTGGATCTTCTAATAATTCGTCAGCCATTTTTTGTGAAATTTTAGTTCTGGTATCACTTTTATTTTTACTATAAAAAATATTCGCTTTAGCTAGAACATCCTTAGGATCTTCTATAAAAACAGATTTCGAGGCTTTATTTCCAAAACAATACTTTTTGCCTTCAAAGCTAGAATTAATAGAGCAATCTGTTTTATGAAAATTACCATCAGCTAAGCTCGTAGTGCAATATTGTTCCAGCTCAGCAGCTTTAAGTGGGAGAGCTAAAATTAACAATAAAATTAAAAAATATTTATTTTTCATAAGTCTGCCTATACTAATAAATTGATTACTTTATTATAGACTTTAAAAAAAAGATAAAGTTTATATTTAAATTATAGGAGAAAACTTAAAATGAGTACCGTATTAATTACCGGAGCAAATAGAGGCCTAGGATATGAATTTGTTAAACAATATAGCGAAAATGGATTTGAGGTTTTAGCTTGTTGTCGAAATAAAAATAATGCTAAGGAACTTGAAGGGTTAGCAGAAACTTCTAATAAGATTAAAGTTTATGAATTAGATGTTGGAAATATCAAAGCAATTAAGAGTCTTTCACAACAATTACAAAATGAAAAAATTGATGTATTAATAAATAATGCAGGTATTTATCGATCAAGCACTGTTGGAAACATAAACTACGATGAATGGATAGAAAGTTTTAAAGTTAATACCATTGCTCCATACCAAATGGTTGAAAATTTTTTAAATCAGATAATAAATAGTGACTTAAAGAGAGTTATATCTATCACAAGCAAGATGGGTAGTATCGATGATAATACTTCTGGAGGTTCTTATATTTACCGAAGTAGTAAAACTGCTCTGAATAGTATGATGAGGTGTTTAACTCATGATTTAAAAAATCAAGGTGTAGCGACTTTAACCCTCCACCCAGGATGGGTAAGAACAGACATGGGAGGGCCTGGAGGATGGATTGATTCATTTGAAAGCGTTCAAGGTATGATTAAGCAAATTGATAAACTAACTATAGATAATTCGGGAAAATATTTAGACTATGCAGGAAAATCTATTAATTGGTGATCAAAATACAAGGTATGAAGAAGCGTCAGCCTTTCTTTCTAAATTAGATCACGACTGGGAGAGTTTAATAAAAAAAAAGGGGGTTTTTAATCTCAAAATAAGTCATGATTTAGAGCCATACCAATCATTAATAAAATCAGTCATTTTTCAACAATTGCACCCACAAGCAGGCAATGCTATTTTTGAGCGTTTCTTACTTATATTTAATAATATATTTCCAGATGATAAATCTATTTTAGCAAAATCTTCTGTCGAAATAAAAGCATGTGGATTATCTCAAAATAAATTATTAGCCATCCTAGAGATTGCATCCCAAAGTGCTAATAAAAAACTACCGACATCGGTTGAAATAAGAAAAATGCGAGATAATGAAATAATTAAATTATTTACAACAATCAAAGGCATTGGTGAATGGACAGTCCAAATGCTTTTAATATTTAACCTTGGCCGGCTAGACATTATTCCGCATAATGATTTGGCTATTAGGAAAAATTACCAAAAACTTAAAAAATTAACTAGTCCGATCACACCTAAAGAAATTATAAAAATTTCTGAAGCTTGGAGTCCCTATCGATCAGTTGCTTCTTGGTACTTATGGCGAGTTGATAAAACCTCTTAAATTAACTCAAATCAACAATTAATGCTCTTTGAACCTTTGGAGGAACTATTATTTCTGTTTTATAAAAATCATGATCAATTCCAAATACAATTGGTAAGCCAACTTTTATACTAGTAATCATATCTTTTGTTAGCTCAAAACGCATAAAATGCACGGCTGAAGTTTTATCTTCAGTTTCACGATCCATATCTTCATTAGCTATTGCGTATATTTTCTCGCTTTCTTCAACCTTAAACCAAATAGATCTCTCTACACCAATGAGCTTTGCTAAAGCCTCTTTTCTCTCCTGAACGTCTGTATATTCAATCATAAAAGTTGCTTTCCAATTAGCGCCTTCAGGGATAAGTGTGTTGTAAACATCTAACTCTTGTTGAATTCCTTCTGCTTCAAAGATTCTTTCAATTCTAAGCATCTCCTGCACTTGATATTGCATAGTGAGTGCATCTTCAAAATAAAGTACTGCATGATCATTAAACGCTAAGCGTCTATTCTCTTTATGCTTCATAACTTTCGCTCTAAATTCATTTCTAATTTGTGAATATTTTTCTAAACCAAATAAATCTTTTTTACCTAATAGTTTCATTTTACTTTTCCATTAATTATTAAATATCGTATGCTTTTCTAAGCAATGACATAGGATGTTCTGGCTCTTTACCATTGTTCATAACGTGACCAATATGATGTCCAGCCATAGCACAATCACTTCCATAATGATCAGGGTCTGCTTCATTAATTTTTCTTACTACAGGTTTGGCAATCTTTACTGCAAAATCATGACTTTCTTTTTTAACTGCATATGTCCCATCATGACCAGAACACCTTTCAATAATCTCAACCTGAGTATCAGGCACTAAAGATAAAGTATCTTTCGTTTTAGGCCCAATATTTTGGACTCTCTGGTGACAGGCTGCATGATATGAAACTTTTCCTAAACTTTTTTTAAAATCAGTTAAAAATTTATTCTCTTTATTTCTCAACATTAAATACTCAAATGGATCATAAAATGCATTTTTTACCTTAAGAACGTCAGGATCATCTGGAAACATTAATGGAAGTTCTTGTTTGAACATTAAAACGCAAGATGGAATTAGTGCTGTTAGGTCCCAGCCTTCGTCAACAAGTTTAGCTAAAATTGGAATATTAACATCCTTGGCCTCTTCGACTGCTTCAAGATTTCCAAGCTCAAGCTTTGGGATAGCGCAGCAGCTTTCTTTTTCAGTAAGCGTAATTAAGATTTTATTGTGCTCAAAAACTTTAACTAGATCCTCTCCAGGGCCCGGCTCATTTCGGTTCGTAAAGCAAGTTGAGAATAAAGCAACTTTTCCAGTTGTTTTTCCTGCAGGTTCTGCCACTAAATCACTTTTATAATTTTTTAGTCTTTTTCTTAAGGTATTACTTTCGAATTTAGGTAGCCAAGCTTTTGAATGAATCCCAGCGATTAGTTCCAACCCTTTTCTTGCAGCGCCAACTTTATTAATAGCGTTAATAGTTGGGGCAATAATTGGAATTCCTGCAAAGTTACCAACATTATCAGTACTAGTAAGCACTTTGTCTCTAAGCTTAACTTCACCTTTTTTATACTTAATCGCTTTTGCTCTTAACATTAGATGAGGAAAATCTACATTCCACTCATGAGGAGGTACATAAGGACATTTTGTCATATAGCATAAATCGCACATATAGCATTGGTCAACCACTTTTGTGAAATCTGCTTTATCGACACCATCTACTTCCATAGTGCTCGAATCATCTACTAAATCAAATAATACTGGAAATGATTGACATAGACTTACGCACCTTCTACAGCCATGACAAATATCAAAAACCCGTTCCAATTCTTGATTAAGCAACTCCTCACTAAAATAGTTTGGATTTTTCCAATCAATAGGGTGACGAGTTGGCGCTTCTAGATTGCCTTCTTTTGGGGTATTCATAGATATTTCTAAATAAAAAACCCGGGGGATAATGCCCCGGGTTTTTTATTACATTGCTACTAATTCGCCCAATGCTTTAACATACCTATTAGCATGAGATCGCTCAGCTTTAGCAAGTGTCTCAAACCAATCTGCAACCTCATCAAAACCCTCATCTCTGGCAGTCTTTGCCATGCCAGGATACATATCAGTATATTCATGAGTTTCTCCAGCTACAGCAGCTTTTAAATTATTTTCTGTAGTACCTATAGGTAGGCCTGTAGCAGGATCTCCACATTCTTCAAGATATTCTAAATGTCCATGGGCATGACCTGTTTCGCCTTCTGCAGTAGAACGAAATAAAGCCGCAACATCGTTATAACCTTCTACATCTGCTTTTGCTGCAAAATATAGATAACGACGATTTGCTTGAGATTCTCCTGAAAAAGCATCCTTTAAATTTTGTTCTGTCTTACTTCCTTTTAAAGCCATTTTTATTACTCCTAATAATAAAAAATTAAAAACTAGTAAATTAATATTAATTTAACTCTTAATTAAGATTTTATATCTATTAAAGTATTTAGTGCGAAAAAAAAACGAATTTAGATAAAATTCATGATATTTATTAAAACTAGAATATTTTATTATAATCAAAGTTTATATGAACTAAAAATATTGGATTATAATGATTTTATTAAGGTCTTTTATTAATTTGGCATATTAAAAATGAAAAAAACTATAACTATAGTCACTCCTACATATAATGAAGTAGATAATATTGATGAATTATATAGTCGAATTTCTAAAGTAGTCGTAAAAAATCCTAACTATAATTTTGAACATTTATTTATTGATAATGCATCTACTGATGGATCAATTGATAAAATTAAACAGATAGCTAAAAAAAATAAAAAAGTAAAATTAATAGTAAATGCTAGAAATTTTGGTGCTGATGCATCAATAATGCATGCTGTAGTCCAAGTTCAAACAGATGCTTGTATATATCTAGTATCTGATCTTCAAGATCCTCCTGAGCTAATTACTGATTTAGTTAAAAAATGGGAAGAAGGCTTTAAAATAGTAGGTCTTGTTAAAACGCAATCAGAAGAAAGTGGATTTATGTTTTTCTTAAGAAAGCTTTACTACCGTTTGTTAATTAGAATTTCAGATACGCCTCCAATAGAAAATTTTGCTGGTAGTGGTTTGATTGATTGTGAGGTAATCAAAATCCTTAAGGATATTAATGATCCCGTTCCATTTTTAAGGGGTCTTTTAGTTGAAATAGGTTTACCAATAGCTTTGGTTTATTTTAAGCAGCCTACAAGAAAAAAAGGTACTTCATCCCATGGTATCTTGGAGCTTTACAAAGTTGCCATAGAAGGAATTACTAATCATTCGAAAGTTCCAATAAAGTTCATGTCTATAACTGGATTTATTTTAGCTTTTTTAAGTTTTATGCTGGCTGTAGTTTACTTAATTTTAAAATTACTTTATTGGGATGATTTAGACATTGGAATGGCACCATTATTAATTGGCCTATTCTTTTTTGGATCAATACAAATGTTTTTTTTAGGGGTAATCGGTGAATATATCTCTGTAATCCACACCAGAGTTCGTAAAATGCCGACAGTTATTGAATTAGAACGGACAAATTTTTAAAAAATCTGACACGTTCAAGAAATTATTCTTTAACCGGTTTACTAATCATTTCACTATTGAATTCGTCTCTCGATAAGAAAGGATACATATCTTCTAATGGCTTAGAAACCATTTTCCCATCAGGAAGCTTAAAAGAGCTTGCAGACGGTATAATTTCTTGCATTGGTGGACAAAATATTTCAATAATGACTGGGCCCTTAGTATTGAATGCGCTAGACAAGGTTCTTTTGAGTGTATTAACGCTTTTAGAGGAGAAGTATGGAATACTATAAGCTGAAGCAATCTTTTTAGTTGAAGGAAAACTTACCCCCGAATCTTTATCAGTTCCTATTTCCCTTCCAGAAAAAAACTTTTGTTGCGTTGTTCTAATTGATAGATAACCATTGTTATTCCAGACTACCAATTTAACTGGCAGCTTATAGTGGACCAATGTTTGAAGTTCTTGAATGTTCATTTGAAATGAGCCATCACCAGTAATTCCAACAACCATTTTACCTTTTTGAGCAAATGCAACCCCAATCGCTGCAGGAAGTGTAAAGCCCATATCGGCCTGTGCTCCAGAAGTAATATACCTTTGATTTTTTATAGGCTGGAATGCTTGTGATGTTACATAATATGATGAGCCCGCATCTGAAACAACAACTGAGTTCTTTTTTAATTTTTTTTGCATGATATCTATAAATGCATATTGATTTATTAATTTCTTTTCAATCTTATATTCAGGCAAACAGACCGGCCACATATTTTTCCATTTTCTGCAGGTCTTAAGCCATTCTGGAAAACTAAATTTTCCATTAAAT
>Ga0209502_10002051_pt1 | contig 17226 bp, 31 predicted proteins | sample ArcticOcean_MG_C_10_FD_187442 | JGI IMG/M metagenome (GOLD analysis project Ga0209502, IMG submission 187442) | Marine microbial communities from western Arctic Ocean - ArcticOcean_MG_CB11_90 (SPAdes) (version 2) | ecosystem: Environmental > Aquatic > Marine > Oceanic | place: Arctic Ocean...
TGTATAGTATGCATATATTATAAGGTATTTTTATTATGATTGCAAGATTTATTTTCGTTGGAATGCTAGTTTTTTCTATGTCGTTGCCTGCGCATGCAGACACTGACAAATTCTCTAGGATACTTTCATTGCTCGACGGCGCTCTGAAGTGCCAAGCAGCATTATCCCTAACTTCTAACTACAATACTATTTATCGTGCTTTAAACCGCGGTCTTGAAAAAGTGAATCCTCCAGAATATTCTAAGTTTCGAAAGCATTTAGATAAAGAATGGAAACTAATTGAGATAATTGTAAAAAAAACTAAGTCGGAACTTGGAAAACTTAACTCAAACATGGATTTTGACAAAGTAGAACAAAAAATGTTTATCGAAGCAATTAGCTATATAACTGTGCCTATTAGAAATCTTAAGATTGATGATGATCATATTAACAATTTAATGAAATTAAATTCGTCATGTACCACTCGGGCTCCACTGATACTTAAAGACCTTGAAAGGGATTTTCCTGAGGATAATACTACTGAAGATAATATTACTGGTGATCCTTAAATTTATAATAAGCATAATTACCAAACGGTGGCTTAATAGTATCTGGACCATGTATAATAAACACTGTATCACAGTAGTCTGGATCGCCCCATGAACTGTAAGGATATCCGTCAGTAAACATTATAAACCGTTCTGGGCAAATATCGTTCTCTTTCATAAACGTCCAGTTACAATCAAAATCAGTACCGCCACCACCTTTTGGCTCGTATGTTAAAATGTCATCAATGTTGGTGTTGTCAAACTCAGCATAGTTATAAACATTAGTATCAAAGCACCATAGTTTAATTTTAAAGTCCTGGAACTGCTCCATGATTCCTTTAACTTCTGATAACATGTCACGGCCCATGTCGTTGCTAATACTACCCGACATGTCCATTGCAATAGCGGCTTCAATAGTATTTTCAGGAACCATACCAGGCAACATAAAGTCACTGCCCCAGCCTTTGCGGCTTGGACGCATAAAACTATAGTCGCTCTTAACAGTACTTTGGATACTTGTTTCAAGCAGTTCAGTCCAAGCCATTTGTGGCTCAGTAAGCTCTTGTATAATTCTAGCAACGTCACCTGGAATGCCACCAGCACCGTTACCTGCCTGTTTAGCACTGTTAATAAGAGACTCTTTAATTTCGTCCCGGATCTTTTTACGATCTGCTTTAGAATACTTGGGCTTGCTCTTGCTTTTTAGGTTACCATTTTCATCTTCTTCTGGACTGTCACCGCTACTGCCTTCGCCATCGTCACTGTCCAAGTGTTCGTCCAACAACATGTCTGCAAGATCGTCTATGTTAATCTTCTCTGCATTTTCGTAGATATCGTCGTAAATCTCTTCCATGCTAAGTTTTTCATACTTACGATCATATAGTGCAGGTACTGTAGTAATCATAACACCAATCTTGCTGTTAACAAGATCACGGTTTACAGCATAATCTGCGGCAATATTAGCAATGGTAGGATTATGGAGGTTAAACTTACTACGGCCCAAATGGTCATATACATTGTGCAAAGTTTCATGCCCAAACAAGAACTCAATCTCTTTAGGTTTAAGCATTAAGATAAATTTGCTATTGTAATAAAAATAACGGCCGTCAGTAGCCGCTGTAGGCAACCATTCATCTGCATTAACTAGCGGAAGTCTAGTAGCCATGTTGCCAAAGAAGCTAGCCTTAAGGAGCAAGGCTACTCTAGCAGTTGTTAGGGCTTCACGAGCAAGCGCATCTTCTGCAGGATCTGTCTCAAATCCTACTGGAAGTTCTATGTCTTTAGTATTCTCAGTTGTTGCAGGCAATGCACTTCTCCTTAATTAACTTATACACCATAGTAGCACAGGTTAACATAATGTCAACCAGAACAGCAATAAGTTAATCTTTCAAAGCCGCTGCACCTTCCATACGCTCACACAATTTACGCAACTCACGCATCAACTTACGACTAGAGTCGTACACAAACTCTTGATCAGCAACGTCTGCATCGTTAATAGCTAGAATATAGCCGTTACTTGCACGACGGATTTCAATAGTCTCAATCATTTTTTTTCTCCAATGTTACATCAGAAACTGGAACGACTAGCGTCCATCCCTTTTCAGTATCTTTAATCTCATAAAGACCCTGCTTAGAATCTTGAGACATAATCTTACCCTGACGTTCAAATACTTTATGGCCTGCTACCGGAACATCAGCAAGGCTGTATAAACCACCAATGCAATTCCATTCATCAACAGGAAATTTATAACTGAACGTGCAAGGATGATCTTGCATTACTTTTACTTGTTCTTCCATTTTTCTCTCCATTAAATTAACTTATACACTATAATAGCATATCCTAGTAGATAGTCAACCGTTTCTGTCAAAGAAATAGGCGTAGAACAGTTAAGTCCTACGCCTATCGTATGTTCTATTAAGACTTAACTTTTTTAGATAGATGCTTGAGCAACAATCCATAAGCTGGGAGGAACAAAATAAGTCCTACAGCAATCTTAATTAACACCTGCGAACCGGCAATTTCTGTCCAGTTTGCGGCCATATATTCGTCTGCCCCATCTGCGAATGCAACATAAAAGAATACATACGTATCAATAATGTTTGCAACAACTGTACTAAGGGCTGGTGCAATCCACCACATGTCTGACCATTTTTCACGAATGACTTGGAAAACATATACGTCTAAGATAGTACTAACGCCATATGCAGTTGCACTTGCAAAGCCAATACGTATAGCTACACTTTCTGGTGCGCCTTCGAGCAATACTACGCCAATTGACCCAAGAATTGCTAGTGGATATGCCATAAAGATCGTTTTACGAGCAATACTCTTGCCTAGTAATCGAACCGTTAAGTCTGTTGCTAGAATAACTAACGGATACACAAATGCGGCATAAGTTAATTTTATTCCAAATAGTTCTACTGGAATTCCAACAATTGCGTTGGAAACGGTAATAACAATAACGTGTAGAGCCACCAACTTCATTAGCATTGACTTGTCTACGCCTTCAAAAAATTTACTCATTCATAATTCCTTTCTTCTGCTTCTAGTCCTATTATTTTACTATTTAACCTTAGTCAAGTCAACTTAGTTATATCTCATCCTTAAAGATTACTATTTTACCATCATTTTTCATCATTTTACCACAATATTCATGGTTAAATGTGCTAGCGTTACTAACATCTTCAGCAGACAGCGTATACTTACCCTTAACGCCTCCAGCCCAGGTACTAGCTTCAAAGTACATGATACTAGACCAAAAGTTGTACTCCTGGCTGTATGCTAGCAATAAATGATAACCTCCTTTGGGGTTGCTACTAGTCCATCCGTTGCCCTGGGTAGTCTTAACTTCAATACAGGCTGCAATCTTGTCACGCTTGTCATAAACATAGATGTCATACGTAGTATTTTTAACACCTACTTCTGCATGATACTCTGAATTAGAGTTTGTAATTTCGTCTGCAAAATATGCCGCGGCTGCATAATGTACATTACTACCAATAAACTGCGGATCTGCAACTTCAAAAGGCCTAACATCTGGAAACATGTTATTAGTTGTTTTTGTAAGAAGTTGTAACTGCGCCTTTACGCCCCTTACAAATTTATCTGAGATATTTTCTAATAGTTTATCTAATGCAGGATCCTGAGGATACGAACGATTCTTAGGATTATATTTCATGTCATGATCTTGTTTCTGCATGTTATAACATTGTGTTATGCTATACCCTTTGGTTCCTTGTTCAAGATCAGTAATAAGATGAGGAACGGGCCTTACAAATTGTCCTTTTTTGTTTGTATAGCCATGTTTTAGTCCACGACATTTTGAGTACAGCAGATAGGATAAGCCAGCTCGCCCACATATGTCTTCTATATCGGACTTTGCTGTCAAATGCATTTCATCAACCATTGTTTCAATGGAATAAAATTTGTTTATATCAGGAGTTTCAACACGTGAGTTGTCTGATAAATGAGACTTAACTACAGAAATATCCCACTGATTTTTACCATCTAGGGATCGATCCCATATTACAGGAACAAATTTTGCACCATTTGTTTTAAGAATCTTAGTTCGTGTATGTCCTCCGCTAACTTTAATTACATTTGTATCATCGTAAAAAACTTTGGGTGCTTCGTTTAACCCATCAACTAGTATTTCTTTTTCTAAAGAATTATACTTTTCTTTGCTATCCGGGGTTACAAATTTTCGATAATCCTTGTTTAAATCGTGCTCGTATAGATCTCCTATTGCAATGAGATCGTCATACTTTCCATTAAACTTTATAGTAGGACCATTAGTTGTTTCAATTTCGATACTCATATTAATATCTCCATACAATTAAATTACTATACACACAGTAACACAAATACTCTAGGTGTCAACCTTATCTGTAACGATCTCGTAAATCTCTTTCCAGTTTTTTACAAGTGGAATTTCAGTAACATGCATGTTAAATCCATGCTCTACTAGCAACGGCTTTAACCCTACTTTAAGTCCAGCAATGGCATTCTCTGGCTTGTCTTCAATCCACCATAGTCCACTGTCTGCAAACTTAGCAAGTGCTCGATCTTTGTCAGCACCAGTGGGAAGGCAAGTAATCTCTGAGAAAGTTCCTTTACCAAATAGTTTAGCTAAGTTTTTAGAACGTAGTTTCTTAGCATACTTGTTGGTGCTCAAACTAGTAATAGCAATAAAGTCCCAGCCTTCGTCTGCTAATTTAGTGACGTATTGCACTGCATCACGCAACGGAGGCAAGAACCCTACTGCGGCACTGTCATTAAAGATCTTAATTAGTTTACGACCTTGCTCTACATCAATTCCATATCGTTCACCAATATTATAAATGGTGCTGGATTCCTTAACTTTGGTATGCCCATGCTCTTCCATAAAACAATCAAATGCATACTCCCAATTAAGAATTACACCATCACAATCTACCAATAACGTTTTTTTCATTTATATCTTTTCCATATCTGTTACAGGGAATTCTGCAAACTTTGAACGTCGAATACCAGTTGAACTACGGCCATGTCGGAAGCCAACTGCCTTGCCATTAGCAAGTTCTACCCAGTACTCAACATCACGCTGATCGCCAGGCCATCCTGAGTTGCTAGCGTGTCGCATTACAATCTTAATTTTTGAGTACTTCTTAGCTTCAAAGTCACGATCCCGATACTTAACCAGGTTCCACCAGGGGTTAAAGTCTTCTGCAAGGGTAAGATTGACTTTCATTTGGATGGCCTTTCATTAATAATTGAGGGTGTTGTTAAAGATTGGTTCTGACTTGTTTTTGCAAACGTTCCGTTGTTTTTCTGTATAACTTCAAATGCGCCACACCCCAGAGTGCATTTACGCACATTTTTAATACGATCCGGAATAGCGCACCCTGCTAGCATACTCGTTGCTACCAGGGCCATAACTATAACTTTCATCTTAATCCTCCATCGCTTTAACAACATACTTACCAAAGCGATCAAAGAACTCTTTAAAGTGTGCAAGTTTGTTAGGCTGGAATGGAAGGTTGTAGTTAGTAATAGCAGTACGTGCCCCCATAACAGTCATCTCAGTGGGGAAGTTATCCATCATAAAGCGGAAGAAGTTGTCCGCCATCTTGTGCCACTTAGTTGCATCTTTCTTACCAAAGTCGTCATATGCATCTTTAAGTTCGTAACACATACCAATAGTTAATGCATATTGAGCACTAATTTCTTTAATCTTAAGGCTCTTAACCTTACCTGCAAGTATGTCTGCTGGCATTGGCATATCCTTAGATATTTTGCGGTGTGCCATAAACTTAATTGCAATACCTTCGCCAACACATCCGCTAACTAGATCAATAAGTCGGTCGTCAGTCATACCAGGCTTGTTAACAAATTTACTAACATAAGTCCATGAACGTGGAGTAGCAAAAGAACGTCCACTTGAGCGTGGGTTAAAGTCACACAAGTCGCCTTTAGCAAACGAAACGTAACCAAGTACGTCTTCGTGTATCTTGTTTCCCACAGCCCAGTTAAAGTAGCTGTCAAAGTCTACACGGACTTCAAGGTGGCAAAAACGGTTAGCAAGCGGAGTAGGCATTCTGTAAGTAACACCCTTGTCGCTTTCACGGTTACCAGCGGCAACAATAACAACATTGTCTGGTAATTTGTAAGTGCCAATGCGGCGATTAAGTACCAACTGATACCCAGCGGCCTGAACTGCTGGAGCGGCACTGTTCATTTCGTCTAAGAACAAAACAACAGTGTCAAACTGACTAGCTAGTTCTTCGTCGGGAAGGTCCACTGGCGGTGCCCATAGCATCTTGCCAGTATTTTTATCAAAGTATGGCATGCCACGTAAATCTGTAGGCTCCATAAGAGCAACACGAATATCTACTAGGTGTGTAGTACCTAAAGATTCTTCTGTGCAAATCTGTTCCATAAGTTCGGACTTACCTATACCCGGCAAACCCCACAAAAACACAGGTTGCTTTATTTCAAAAGCGTCCAAGATGCGTGTCTTTGCTTCCGCAAGGGTAACTGTTCTGCTATCTACTGCTACTTCGGCCATTTAAAATCTCCGTTGTTTTAAACTATAACTAACAATAACACACATCCACTAGATGTCAACCGTTTCAAACTGCAATTTTCATATCAATTGCAGTTTGGATAACATCTACATAACGATTAAATGCTGCGTTATACTGGTTAAGCATCTCCTTGGTAACTGGATCATCTGCTGCGATGGCCATATACGCATCAGCATCAACATAATCCCAGTTTACAGTGCCGTCTGCATTGTAATTTACCATGTCTTCGCAAGCCTTGTTGACTTCCGACATTACCATTCTGTCCATTTTAGTAAGTTTTGTCATATCATTTGGTCCTTTGTTTGTGTTTTCTAACTATAATCATAGTAGCACGAACTAGCAGATAGTCAACCGTTTCCAGTCAAATTATGCCTTAATAATTTAAAAATGAACGTAACTTACGAGCATGTGAAGGATGTTTGAGGGTGCGTAATGCACGAGCTTCGATCTGACGAACTCTTTCTTGCCCAACATTAAGCACTTTGCCTACTTCGGCTAGGGTATAACCTGTATCTAGGTTCATACCAAAACGCATACGTAGTACACGTTCTTGACGGGGACGCAAATAAGATAGTACTTCAGTAACTTTTTTCTTAAGATTAGCGTGTATAGCTTGGTCTTCTGGGGTTAATGCTGGAACATCATATTGGTTAATTAACATATTATTTGGTCCTTTTTTTGTGTTTTCTAACTATAACCATAGTAGCACATATTAGCAGATCGTCAACCAGAAACGTCAACCTATTTTTGCTTTTTATTTGCTTGGTACTTCTCTGCATTGCCCTTTGTTGTAGTCCATTCTAAATTTTTAGGACGATAATTTAGTTTGTTCTCATCGATGTGGTTAATTATGAACAGTTTTCTAAAAGACTTTTTAATGCTATTAGCACATGTGCGCCATTCATTATCTGTTATCCCTAGATCCCAGTAAGGAAGGTCGGGGTTTAGTGTTTCATGTACTAAAATATGTAAATTAATAGTTAAACTATTGGTACAGTAACCTTTAAAAACATCTTTATCAGTGATGCTTACACAAGGGTAACTAGTTTTAGGATTCTTTTTGTGACGAGGACTCCATTTAACTTTTATGGGGAGTTTCCTATGGAAACTCCAAAGACTTCCAGTTTTTCTATCAACACCGTAATTTTTTAACTCTTGTCCATTATATAAAGCAGGTCTAATAATTGTCATTTTAGCATACTCTTATAGTTGTTAAAGTTACTATTATAGAATAGCACATATTAGCAGATCGTCAACCAGAACAGGTAAAAAAAGTGCTGGATTACAGCACTTTTTAGGTGGATTATTTGCTATGCTGCATAGTAGAGTTTGTTAAATTCCTCTTTAAATGCAGAAAGTATTGTGTGATACTCTTGTATATTTTCTTTTGTGTCTTTTGTGTACACTAACATAAAAGTTTCAATATCAAATAAATCCCAATTTATGTTACCAGTTTTTGTGTTGTAATTTGCGTCATTTTCCATTGCAGTTTTTATTGCTTCTGCTACTTTTATTTGATAATCAGTTTCAATAAGCATTTTATTTGATCCTCGTTTGTGATTCCTAACTGTAACCATAGTAGCACATATTAGCAGATCGTCAACCAGAACAGGTAAAAAAAGTGCTGGATTACAGCACTTTTTAGGTGGATTTTAATCCTTGTGTGTGTACATGTATTGCTTGGGATTAAGCGTAGCACAGGGGTGCTTTTTTGCTTTACTAGTCCAAACTGCTATAAATTCCTCCTCGCTGGGGAGGTGGGGCAGTTGCATGCTAGCATACGTACCCATTTTTGTTTGTAACGCTAGGGCATCTTTTTGCACATTTGCGGGAACGTTAGGATTAATGGTGAGATCTCCTAAAAACAGAAAAACTTGTTGCTGTGTGGTAAACTTGGACATTATGCTCTCCTTTAAGTTAGACTTAATACTAACACGGGCTAGCAGATAGTCAACCGTTCTTAACAAGTTCCTTTGCTAATTTTGCCGCTTCTTTTGCGGCTTCTTTGGCTTCTTTAGCAATACGCCTGGCTTCCTTAACAGGATCTACCCAGGTTCCAGCAATCTTTTCAGCTACTTCCTGACGAAATTCTACGCTACGTTGGTACTTCTTTTGGGTATCGAAAAATCCGTCTAGGTCAAAGTTAACACTACCTTTGCGGCGTGTAACTTTTGTAATTAAATCTGTAATTTCTGTTTGAATTCCTGTTTGATGATTGCCGGGAACTTCTCCAGATCTTAGTAACCCTTCTAACTTGGATAAGTAATTTTGCATTACAAAAACGGCTTCTTTAGGTGTACACCATTTAAAGTTTCCTGGCTGATACTTAGGTAACATATGTGAGTCTCCTGAGTTGGGGGTAATTATTAATTATAACAATAATAGCATAGATCTGCCATAAGTCAACAGTTTTTAATGGCCAACAATACGAGGAGGGTAGTTACGAAAATTATCATTCTCTTCCTTGCAGGTATGTAACATTATAAAACTTGCCGCATCTGAGTACGACTCAAATCTAACGTCAACTCCATGGTCAGTCCAGCGTATATTATAACGTTGATCCAACTTACCATAGTTGTCTTCCATAAATTTTAAAAATTTAACTTGAATTTCTAGTTTGTTAATTCTTCCATAAACAGAAGACGTACTGACGTTCACTAACTGCTTCCAGTGGGGATCCTGCAAAGGCTTGCTGTATTTAAATTTAAACTTTGTATGCATTTAGAAAACTCTGAAAATCTTGGTTGTGCATGGATAGCCAGAAGTAAGTTTGTTCTGAAAACAGGATAATTTTAGGCCATCTGCCTGTCATTATAAAGTATGGGCAATCCATAAATCTATCTAACTCTAGTAGAAACTTAAAGGTAATCTTTTGCTCTCGAATATCAACAGTGTATTTCTCTAGTTCTAAGTCGTGTACTAGGAAATGGTATCCATTCTCGTTTAACCGTAGCCCGCCGTTCTCTCTGATATTTTGCCAAAAGAAGGTATAGGAATCATTATCGTTAATAGTTAGATCACTATTTTTAATAAATGCTTGGGTATATTGGAGTTTGGTTAGGGATATATCACAGTGCCCTTTTTTAAAAGGACCACAGTAAAGTCGTCGCAGTCAAAGGCTTTGTTTAATTTTTTAGCTAGGTTAATTGCATGTCCACTATTGCTGAAGCTAACCTTCTTATATTTAGGACCTGGATAGTTCACTAGAATGTTTTGTGATTTCAGATTGATAGCACGGGCCTTGTAGTATACACTCCAGATTCCTTCGCTGGCAAGCACTTGCTCAGATTTATATGTATTCTTATCAATTTTCTCTAATAAAACTTCGGGCTTAGGTCTACTCATCTATATACGTATCCTTATTGTTCATTAACTACGTATATATTTATGCTTGAAAACAAAAGAAAATAGGGCCCGAAAGCCCTATTTAATTATTGACACAATTAATCATTAATGTTAAAAGCCGTAACGAACACCAACGGTGATTGCTTGGCTATCCCAGTCTTCAACTCCTGACGAATTAGTAACATCAATAGAACTACTGGTTAGCATCTGGTACTGCGCTGTAACATCAATGGTATCAATTAACGCATAACTTACGCCTGCTGATACACCGTATACAAGTCCAGAGTCATTTGATGTGCTAACACCAAGTCCGTCTGCCCAACCGTATCCAGCATGAGCGCCGGCAAACGGAGTAAACTTAGAATTTGTGTTGAAATCATAGTAAGCACCACCGAGAAGTGAGTTTACTTCAACTTCTCCGAGTGGCGTGTCATCACCACTAGAAGCATGAACTCCCGCTAATTCAACACGAACTGGCCTCCCAGGAAGATACTTTCCAATAGCGAGCCCCATGATATTGGAATTATCACGACCGTCGTCTGCTTTAACAGTTGTTCCAACTTGAGTTTCAAGGTAGAGATTTTTATCGCTTGCTTGCGCTGAAGAAGCGATAAAGATTACAGCTAGTGCTGCAATAGTAGTACGAAACATTGTTTTTATCCTTTCTATAATTTATAACAATACTCGTATTATAGCACATAAAATACTATCTACCTAGAAGTCGTTTGTAGATATTTCTATTTCTGTCGGGTTTGCAATTTCCCGCTCAAGTACTACAAGACGATCTTGTAACTCTAATGTGTATTTGATTAGTTTTTGGTATTCATTTGCTGCGTGTTGTGCTTCAACCCTAGTAATACTAATACTAGGACTAACGCCAATGGTTGCTTTCTTTACAAACGTTTCTAAGTTATTAAAGTTTGGCAATCTCATAGTTTTTTCTGTTTCTCTTGCATCTCAAACTTGCTCATGTATGGGCCAACGAATTCATTCTTGCCTAGAGTAATTAACTTAGGACAATAACTTGGAAGCCAACCGCTTTCAAATTTAATAATATAATATCCAGCACAATAGAAACTCTGACTCTTAGAAGTCTTAGTATACAACGGTAACTTCCGCTTTAAGTCAAAAATGTCATTAAACGGTTTGTACTTACATGGAAACCCGTGTACGTCAAAGTCCTTGTTTTTATCTTCTATTACTTCTACTTCGTTGCCAGTAGCAAATTTAATTTTAGTTGAGTCACACAATGATTTAAAATCCGCAAACTTTAGGCTTTTCTGATTAATGGTAAGAACAAGGTCCTTGGTTTTCCGCAAGGTGCCCACTTTCTCCCCGTTACGTTCTATAATCCAAAACTTCTCGTCAATAATGGGTTTAGCAAGCAACATCTTTATCCTTCTCCACATAACTCTTTTGTAACCATTCTGCGTACTTAGGTGCTTCGTCTGCAATACGTTTTAACTCATACTTGCCACAAAACTTTAGAAACTTTGCTCCTACCATTGGATTCTGTTTAGGAGCCATCTGCGATCGCATTGTAGTGTCAATATACTCTTTAAGCTCTTCAGGCTGTGCCGTTAAGTCTACTAGTATACGATTGCGTTCGTAATCATCTAGTACACGATGCTCTTCGCCATTATGATCTGTCCAACGTTGTAACATCATATTGTTCCAGTTGTAGCCCTTGTTATCGCGATCATCAAAAGCCTCCAACAATCCTACTTTATTCTTACTACCTTTTTTGCGTACACCAGGATAAGCACTAAAGATATTATCAGTTGCATCGCCTCGCATACACTTCTCAAACAACAACCATTCAGGATGGACTTCTTTGTGTTCACCAGTTTTCTTATCCTTAACTGGCTTACCAAAGTCATCAAATACTCCGTCAAGTGTAATCATGTTATTAGCAATGCCATTGTACTGCTTAACGTTCTCGCTAACCAGTTGAACAAAGTCAGTATCGCTACTAACAATAACATGATTGTCATCGGGATGCATGTTAACAAACCGTGCAATAATATCATCTGCTTCTGCAATATCACATTGTAGTGTACTACAGTTTGCATTTTCTGCAAGGAACGTAACAAGAGAGTCATATGCTTCAAAGAACAAAGCATCTTCTTCTTGTTCTATCTCTGTCTTTGCTTGCCTAGCAGCAACACGATGTGCTTTATAAGGCTTAAAGAAGTCCTTGCGCCAACTGCGCCCTTCTAGAGCAAATACGACATGGTCAGCCTTGCTGATACGCCAGGCACGATTAACTGCACCCATTGTTACATGGATAGCAAACCCTACCTTGGTCCACATATCCATACTACGATGTGCGGCATGTCTAGCACGAAAGAACGTATTTAGAGAGTCTACAAGTAAATATGTCGTCACTTTTACCTCATTAATTCTAAGCTGGGTTAACTGTATTCGTTATTATACTACTAGATTCCTTAGAAGTCAACCACGGAAGTAAAAATTTAGACCATGCTGCGTGGCCATCTGCGCCATAGTGCTGGCTATCAGGTCTAACAGTTTTAAACCCTTGTTCTTGTAACCAATGATAATAAGTTCCGGATTGCTCATATGGGTTAACATAATTGTTGCCCCAGTCCCTTTGATCTTCAACATCAAAGTGATTGTATGAATTAAAGAAAATATGGCGTATATCTTCGTTAACTAACTGCTGATGTAAGTTCCAGATCTGGTCGTGCCAATGCTCACATTTTTCTTTAATTACAGCAGGAGTTTGGTCAATAATCCATTGTTTATAACGGTCACCAAACTCTTCTGGAACACTGTCTGTGCCACTAGCAGTTACTTGGACATAATTATCGCTAGCATCTTTCCATTCTTCACGTTCCCATGAACTCCAGCCGACTATAATTACCTCTTCTTCTCTTTGTTCGCTGGATTTGTTTTCTAGCCACGGAACAAGCAAGTTAATATGCTTCTGTGTAGTTCTAAGTATACGAGCATTACTACTAGCACTCTCTGCTTCAATAAAGAACATCTCGATCTTTAATGCTTGCCCTAGTTTAAATCCATAAGTCAATGGAACTGCGCCAGGATGGGCCTGGCGTCCGAGGTTTTTATAGTTAGGGTCATCCTCTGCAAAACAGTAGTCTTCAATTATTTCAGCTCCTGCACTGTGGCTATCGCCATTAACAAACACACTCATTCTAAATTTAACTCCTTTAATTTAAACCATATTTGATCTAAACCTACTATCAGTAGTAGTATCAATAATGGCTTTAATACTACACCAAACATCATTGGCATACCAACAAATAATGCTAAGTAGCGAGCTAAGAATATAATATAACTATCTAAATCTTTCTCAGGTATTTTTTTTAGCATTTTTTCGTTCTGTTAAGGGATTATTGTGGGGGATTGCTCCCCCACAATGTTATTAGTTATCGACTCTATTGATACCGTTTTCATAAATGTCTTTAATTATACGGATGTCTACGATCTCTTTCGCTGATCTTTTTAGAAAGTATTTAAAGTTCTTTGCTAATCCGTATGCAACACCGTTATACCATTGACTAGTATTTTTGAACTCGTTAAACCGTAATGCAGTTAGCGGAAAGCTATTTGGCATTATTTCTTGAAACCATTCTTCAAACTGTTGGCCTCTCTTTGTGTCTGTGTCGCCAAAATCTGCATACTCTTTTAATGATAAAAGTCTTGTAAGACCACTCAACACCTGATCGTCAATACCATTGTCTGGATAACTTGTATCTATTAGTTCAACTGCTCTTCTTGTTGCGCCTACACCCAAATCGCCCATTCTAAGACATTTTACAAAGTTAGGATATTTAACTTGTTTAATACCAGCGCCTTCATTTACCTTGCCACAACTAATACCCATCGATACTAACTGATCTTTAACATAAAGAGCATAAGGGTCTTTGCCGATTACTTCACTCCAAAATAATTCTTCTGTAGTTAGTCTTCGACTAGATCCGCCATTCATTGCAGCAAACAGTCGGGCTGCATAGTCTTGCTCTTCTATATCAATAATGTGTGCTGGAACCTCTAGGACATCTGGTAAAATCTTTTTTACTAGCCAGGTTCTGTGTTGTCCATTGATCATTTCCAGTGTACTGTCTGGAAACCGCACACATGTTACATAACCAAACAAGTTCCAGTCTACGCCTTTGTGTTTTTCAATCCAACTAAACACATCTTTATGATGTAGATCTCTTTGGGTAGCATTCATTTCTGTGTGTACAGATACTCTGTCACCAGGTGCTTGTATGCCTTTTTCATTTCCAATATAGTGTTTAAATTTTGGAGGGAGTGAAACTTCATTGACTTCTTTGGTTGATTTATTCTTTACTATTGATAACGTGTTTGTTGTTGTTTGCATTTTAATCTCCTTTAATGCGTTTTAGAACTCTTTGCCTACTATCCAATTTCAGCAAAGATGTTTATTTAATTTATTTTACTATAGTAACATCTTTTGTATAGTAATGTCAACTTTTTTATTAATCTTTCTCAGGTATTTTTTAGCATCTTTGCGTTCTTTCTCTGTCATTCATAGAGCAGGAACTACGTTAAAAAGAAGATGCTCTATTGTTAAGTACCAAGCCCATACAGGAAATGCTATTGCTAGCAATGTACTCCAAAATCCATTTGCTAATACTATGCCTGCCATCCATGCAATACAAAATATTAGTCCTACTAGACTTTGCATTATTTGTATTCTGCTTTACCGTCACCAATATCATTTCTAGTAACCATGGCTTCGTCTTTCTCATATGTTTCCATAACAACCTGTCTACACACATCCTGGAACCAATTATCAACCATGTCTTCTTCTACCTCGTTACGATATCCTGCTTTATAAAGCATCTTAATAAACGGTTGGTTCCAGTCAAGTTCAAATGCACCACTGCCAGGATTGTCTGGATCAACTTCAAGATCAATAACTTTAACCCAGGGCTCGTCTTTCTCAGTAGCGATTTCCTTGGCTGACTTTTTTGGAGCTCGTTTTGGTGCTTTAACTTTTTTAGCCTCGCCTAGCCCTATTGCTTTCTTAGCTGTATCTAAAAGTCCCATTCTATAATCTCTCCTGTATTTTTTACTTTAAAATCTTGTATGTTATGTGGTGTTTTTTTCCCTAGTACAACTGCCGCGGCTCTTATTGTGTCACTGTGGCAAATTATAATATGCGGCAGTTCGTTGCTTCGATCTTCTATCTCTTTTAAAAAACTATATACTCTGGATGCAGTATCTTGTAGACTTTCTCCGTTAACTAGAGAAGTTTTCCATTCCTGGGGAATTTGTGATTGTGTGCCAGTTATATCACCAAAGTCACGATCTCTAATAAACGGGCTTACTTGTTGGGTTTTTCCCCAGGGGGTACTTTCGCATACAATTCTTGCTGTATTAAAACTACGTCTTAGGTCACTGCAATACACATTAGCAATCTCTACGTATTTATCTGCTAAGATCGTAGCGATGTGTTTAGCTTCAGCCATACCCTGTTCAGTTAGTTCAGGATCATGCCATCCTGCTATTAAGTTTTGGACAGTGTATTCACATTGTCCGTGTGTTACCCAAACTGACTTCACAGTGCAAGTGCCCAAAAGAAAACTACAAAGCCTAGGACAATATAGAGGGCCCATTTTTCAGGACCTTCTATATTTCCATATTTTTTAGATTCTTCCCAAACTTCTTTCCAATCGGGTTTTTTAAATATTTTCACATCCCGCTCTTTCTTAGCTTATCTTCTATTGATTCGTCTAGTATCTTTTCTTTAATTTTAAGATCAGTATCTATAGGTGTGTCAGGGAGCCCGGTATTATTATTACGTTCCCCAGGCATTTCCGAAAACGTCGACATGAAGCCGGGGGGAGTAACGATAGCCTTTTTCAAGTGCAATTTCTGCGACAGCTTTTCCGTTTTTAAAGTAACTGTCTGTTGTACCTCCGACAGCCATGAGGTATACCGGCGCTTGGACACCATTGGATCCATATACTGACACAGCTCTGTCGACTTCATCCACATCCACAGCATCACATACCACAAACTTGAAATACAATTGACTATTAGGAATATCGCTGTAACTACGAGCAATGTCAGGCTTAATAGCATCATCCCAATCATGTCCACTAACCGATAATTTAGGGGAACATGACCATGTAACATGTATTCGCTGTGAATTTGTGAGGTAAGATTTGAAATCGTTGTGCAGAGTTTGTGTGGTATTTGTTTCAAATGTAACATTTTTTAAGTCCTTCATACGAGGGTGTTCAAATAGTTCTGTATACATACGTTGCCATCCTAACAATGGCTCTCCTCCAGTAACTACTAAATGGATATCCTGGCCGTTTTCTTGCGTCCAACGTCCGTCTGGAGTTAAACTTAGTAGGTATTCTACAAGTCCGTCTACGTCTGTTGTAGTTTGGAACTTCTTAAATGCTGGATGCCAAGCCGCATAACTATCACAGCCTGTTGTTGCTAGTGGTAGATCATCTAATTTCTTATAAAGATGTGGATTTTTTTTAACTTGTGCTGCAATGTCATCTGGCTCAGTAGTGCTTGTGCCATGTGGCAACCCAAATCCAGGACACGTAAAGTTGCATCCGTACATACGAAGGAAAACACTGGGAACGCCAGTAAATCTTCCTTCGCCTTGTACACTATAAAATGCTTCAGTGTATCTAATTTTCATGTAAGCCTCTTATTTTAGTTTGGATTTAAGATCTTTAATCATGTTTGACTTAGTCATACGACGATCCAGTTCAACTCCTAGATCACGACCATGCTCTTCAATCTTAGCTTTAGTCATTTTTGCTATATCTTTAGCAATCTTAGCTTTTGCTTTTACCTCTCCAGCTTTTTCTACAATAGCAGTTGTAGCACTTTGAGATAAACTTTCTGCGACCTCAGCTTTTTTAGTAAGCATTTTCCATAATTTTTTAAACATTGTATTCTCCATCTTCTCTATGACCGACTCTCATAGCCATATTTGAATCGGTTTCTCTTACCTCAACACGGCTACACCAAACCCTGGTGCCCGGTTCAAAATCAGGTAAAAATATTGTATTAATGTATTCATATAAAAAGTCAGCAATGCCTTCGCACCCTGCCTTGTCAACTTCGGTAATTTTAGCAAGATTTAACTCGCCTAGTTTCATTAATTCTTCTCGCTGTGGATCGTCATGCGCTACCAGTAGTGTGTGATCATACCAGTCTTCTAAGTTGTTTTTTAGTGGACGCAATCCCCCAAAATCTACAACCCAGTTACGTGCATCTAAATCATTACTTTCAAATTCTAGAT
>Ga0209502_10002055_pt1 | contig 17217 bp, 17 predicted proteins | sample ArcticOcean_MG_C_10_FD_187442 | JGI IMG/M metagenome (GOLD analysis project Ga0209502, IMG submission 187442) | Marine microbial communities from western Arctic Ocean - ArcticOcean_MG_CB11_90 (SPAdes) (version 2) | ecosystem: Environmental > Aquatic > Marine > Oceanic | place: Arctic Ocean...
CTTTTTTATAATTATATTGTGGACGATAAATACTCTCTAATAGCTTAAACGATTCTTTTATAATAACGGCTGTATTATTCGTCGGCTCATTAAAAATAATCATGGCACCGTTACTGTATTGTAAATCTTGTTTTCTAAAACGATTAGTATTAATAAAAATAGAAAGGCTACCGCACATACTACCCTGGTAGCGCAGCTTCTCAGTAGCTCTTGCCACATGATTTGCTAATGCTTTTTTTAAATTATCTTTATCATTAATCATATTACCAAATGATCTAGAAACAGTAATAGATTTTTTATTAATAACTTCTTCTAGCATAAGACATGACTGTCCCCTCAACTCATAAACAATACGTTCACCAACAACTGAAATGAGCTTTCTTATTTGACGAGGATCTGCTTGTTGTAATTGAAGAGGATTATTAATCCCTATAGATTTCAAACGCGTCCCCCAACCTTTTGAAATGCCCCAAACATCTTCTAACCTCATATCGTCTAAAATTTGCGTTAATTGATCAGAAATAGTTAGTATATGAACACCATTAGATGAATATTTCTTCGCAATCTTATTAGATAATTTAGCTAATGTTTTAGTGGGCCCTACTCCAATTGAAACAGGAATACCTGTCCATTGATAAATTAATTTTTTAATTTCTGACATTTCATCTGCTAATTTCTTAATATTAAAATTTTTTAAACTAAGAAAAGCTTCATCTATAGAGTATATTTCCATATTAGGTACAAAATAACTTAATGAGTCCATTACGCGTGCAGACATGTCTCCATATAAAGTATAATTTGAAGAATGGGTAAAAACATTATTTCGTTTTATTAATTCTTTATATAAGTGTAACGGAGCACCCATAGGTATTCCTAAAGCTTTTGCTTCATTAGACCTAGCAATAATGCATCCATCATTATTGGAGAGAACTACAACAGGTTTACCTTTTAAAGATGGATTAAATACTCTTTCGCAAGAAACATAAAAATTATTACAATCAACTAATGCATACATCTTATAAGAAGTGAACAGCGCTTGTAACTACACCCCAAATTTCCATATTTGTATCGTCATTAATTTCAATAGGTTTATATAAATCGTTTTCTGGCATTAATATAACTTTACCAGAACGTTTATATAATCTCTTAACAGTCATTTGCCCATCTAAAACCGCAATAATGACTTTGCCGTGCGATGGCTTAACGCTTCTATCTACAACTAGAATATCATTATCATGTATTCCTGCATTTATCATGGAATCTCCATTAACGCGAACAAAGAATGTTGAAGATGGTCGCTTAACTACATAGCTATTTAAATCTAAACTTTTTTCTAAGTTATCATCTGCAGGAGAAGGAAATCCAGCTGAAACTTTAGAACTATATAAAGGAAAAGCCTGAGGTCGGTTTAAACATGGTTTAAATACATCCAACCTACTTGTACTTTTATAATGGCCATTTTGAGCTAATATTTTCTTAGTTATGTCAAGATGTGTCATTTTTTTATCCTTAATTAATTTTGTTCATGTTTTGTTCTCTTATAGATCGTAAACAAAGTCAACTCTTAAAATATATTAAAATTAATGGGTTTTAATAAAAGCACCTGGCTTGACGCCATAATTAACAGCAACACCATAGCTTGGATCATCATCAGATCCCACTACCAACTGACCGGCCTTTCGTAAAAGTGAATGACAATCTGTTGACAAATGTCTTAATTCTAACTTTTTCTTTTTTTTCTTATACTTAATTGCCAACTCTTCTATTGCCTGTAGAGCTGATTGATCGACAACACGACTATTAATAAAATCAATTATCACTAAATCAGTATCGTTTTCTGGATTGAAGATCTCAGAAAAACCTTGGGCTGAACCAAAAAATAAAGGTCCTTCTATATAATAAATGGTATTGCCATCATTGTTAACTTCGATGCGTCCTGTGATACGAATTGCATTATTCCATGCATAAGCAAGAGCTGAAACAATAACTCCACAAATAACAGCTATAGCTAAGTCATAAATCACGGTAACACTAGTTACAATTAACATAACAATAACATCTGTTCTTGGAATTCGCCTAATAACCGTGATGCTTTGCCAGGCAAAAGTACCAATAACAACCATGAACATAACACCAACCAAAGCTGCTAAGGGGATTTGTTCAATAAGAGAAGAGCCAATTACGATAAATAAAAGTAAAAACAAAGATGCTGAAATTCCAGATACTCTTGTGCGGCCACCAGATTTAACATTGATCATTGACTGACCAATCATTGCACAGCCACCCATACCTCCAAAAAAACCTGTCACAGTGTTGGCAATACCTTGAGCAATACATTCTTGAGAAGCTCCTCCAACTTTACCGGTTAGATCTCCTACTAAATTGAGAGTTAATAAACTTTCAATTAATCCAATCGCAGCTAAGATTAGAGCAAAAGGAAGGATTATTAAAAGTGTGTCAACATTGAAACTCACTAAAGGAATATGAAAGGTTGGCATTCCACCTTTAATAGAGGCCAAATCTCCAACACGTGGAACATCAATATCTAGCAATATTACAAGTACAGCAACAAAAATTATACCCGCTAATGGAGCAGGAATAAACTTTGTTACTTTGGGAGCCAGCCATATTACAATCATAGTTACAGCCACAAGTAACAACATAAAAAATAAAGTCTGTCCTTCCATCCATTGCTTTCCACCGTCTGATTCAATAGTTTGAAATTGAGACATTTGAGCTAAAAAAATTACAATAGCTAAACCATTGACAAAACCAAGCATTACTGGGTAAGGAACTAACCTAATAAATTTTCCTAATCTTAAAAAAGCAGCTACAATTTGTAAAATTCCCATTAAAACGACCGTTGCAAATAAATACTCGACACCATGCAATGCAACTAGAGCAACCATGACAACCGCTAGCGCGCCTGTTGCACCAGAAATCATTCCAGGCCTACCACCAATCAAAGCAGTTATTAATCCAACAATAAAAGCAGCATAGAGACCAACCAAAGGATGAACTCCGGCTACAAAAGAAAAAGATACAGCTTCAGGTACTAATGCCAAGGCAACAGTTAAACCAGCTAAAATTTCTGTTTTAAATCTCAATAATGATGAAAATTTTAAATTAGAAAATTGTAATTCAGTTTCTGATATTTTTTGAGATAGCTCTTGGAATATTTTTTGTATAACCAAACTCCTAGTTTATTGGCCATTAAACCAAAAAATATAACTTAAAAAAGTTACTTTCACGATTTACCTGTTAAAGCAATTTCGAAAAAAAACAACAATAAACTTAAACAAAAGCTTTATAGATTCTTAAAAAAGTGCTTATTTACAATATAAAAAATTGTAATTATATAAACATCAAGAATTAGTATGTTTTTTAGATAAACGTTCTAAATCATGATCCACCTGATCATCAAATCCATATCGGGAAGAAAAAAAAGTCAAGGCCATTAAGCCTGAGCCTAATAAGATAGTAAAAAAAGCACCTACAAAAATAGCTGTTATACCATTATTACTAATTTCTACATCTGACATTTGAAGCCATAAATCAATTGCAAAAAATGTTACAATTATAAGAACACTTGATGCCACAATAATAAAAAGTAAAATATTTTTCATACTTAAACATATATTAATAAAATTGAACAAAGTCTATTAATTTTACCTTAATGGTAATTCTGATTTTACTAATTGCTCCCAATAAGAAATACCCAAAGGCAAAACATTATCATTGAAATCATATTTAGTATTATGAAGCATACAACCTGACTTACCTTCACCTGCACCAAGCCATATATAAGATCCAGGTTTTTTTTCTAACATATAAGCAAAATCTTCTGCTCCCATCGAGGGTGATAAGTTTGTTTTAACTGATTCTGCACCAAATAAGCTTGATGCAACCTCGATTGCTTTTTCACTTTCATCAGCATGATTGATTGTAACAGGATAGCCTTTAATAACAGAAACGTCTGCCACACACCCATAGGCTAAAGCTGTTGCTTCACATATATCTGTAAATTGCTTATGTACATTGATACGAGTGTCTGGGTTAATAGTTCTAATAGTTCCAATAAAATCTGCTTTCTGAGGTATAATATTAAATCCAGAACCCGCATTAATTTGAGTTACTGAAACAACAACAGAATCAAGTGGATTTTGTTTGCGCGAAACAATTTGCTGTAAAGCTTGAACAATAGCTGTCGTAGCTAAAACAGGGTCATTTGTAGCTTGAGGCATAGCTGCATGCCCACCACTTCCATTTACAGTAACTTCAAACCGATCTGCTGCTGCCATTACAGAACCTTTATGAACAGCAACAGTTCTTTCTTCCATTCCTGGCCAATTATGCATTCCCCAAACACTATCCATAGGAAATTGTTCAAACATTCCGTCTTCAATCATGGCAAGGCCGCCACCTCCACCTTCTTCCGCAGGCTGAAATATAAAATATACAGTTCCATCAAAATCTCTTTTCAAAGATAATACTTTAGCTGCGCCAAGTAACATAGCCGTATGTCCATCGTGCCCACATGCATGCATACGACCTTCAAATTTTGATTTATAAGAAAATTCATTTTCTTCGGTCATAGGCAAAGCATCCATATCGGCTCTTAATCCAATAGCTTTATTTCCGCCGCCACCTTGATTAGCATTAATACCTTTTAAAACTCCAACAACACCAGTTTTACCTAACCCTTTATGAACTTCAATACCAAAAGATTCTAGTTTTTCTGCAACAAAATTAGATGTCCACTCTTCCTCATATCCAAGTTCTGGATGAGAATGCAACTCATGCCTCCAATTTTTTATTTCAGGTAAAAAGTTTATAATCTCATTAGATATTTTCATAAAATGCTCCTTATATCTAATTATAAATACTGTTATTACAAAAGGTCAACTTTCTAATTATTAAACTATCTTGATAATTGTGAATATGCTAATTACCAAAGATCTTATTCTATAATAAATAAATCAATAAAATAATTATAATTTGGGGAGTTATAAAAGTTATGAAATGGATTAATAAAACTCTTCCCGAAACTAATTTACAAAAATTCATTTTTATTTTTTTACCATTCGCATGTGGTTATTTTTTATCTTATCTATATCGATCTACAAATGCAGTTTTAGCTCCTTACCTTAGTAATGATTTAAGTTTAAACGCAGAACAATTAGGATTCATTACATCTGCATACTTTTTAACATTTGGCCTATTCCAATTGCCTTTAGGCATTCTACTTGATAAATATGGCGCTCGAATAGTTCAAAGCTTTTTATTTTTAATTGCGGCTACAGGCGCTATTTTATTTAGCTTTGGTGACGATGTTTTGTCACTAACAATAGCAAGAGGGCTAATAGGCCTTGGTGTTTCAGGAGCTTTAATGGCAGCCTTCAAAGCATTTGCTGTTTGGTTTCCTAAAGAACGCCTTCCGCTTTTAATAGGATTATTTATGTCGGCAGGAGGAATGGGAGCTATTGTTGCATCAAGACCTCTGGAAATGGCTTTGCAAATCACAGACTGGAGAGGTGTTTACTTATCTCTTGGGATAATTACAATTTTTGTAGGGCTATTAATCTTTTTTATTGTTCCTGAGAAGAAAGAAGTTATTGATCAAGAAAAACCGTTGCCTATCTTAAAAGTTTTAAAACATATTTATACTAGCTATGCATTTTGGAGAATAGGACCTTTATCAGGAATTGCAGGCGGAACAGGACTAGCTATATTAGGGCTGTGGGCAGGCCCTTGGCTTTCTGATATAGGAAAGTTTGATCAGAAAGAAATTGCAAATATTCTTTTTTTCTCAACAATAATGATGACAATTGGGACTACATCTTTAGGAATAATTACAGATTATCTAAGAAGATTTAATATATCACCTGTTGGTGTAATGGGAGGAGCGTTACTACTTTTCATTATTCCTCTTACTATAATTACATTTGGATTAATACCAAAGGCTATATGGCCATGGGTTGTTTTAAGTATAACATCATTAGCTGCAACTCTAGCATATTCTGGCCTTAGCCAACATTTTCCAACAAGCTATGCTGCACGAGCATCAACTGCTGTAAATTTAATATGTTTTTCAATGGCTTTCGTAGCTCAATACGGAATTGGATTAATAATGCAAATAGTTGAACCAGGAAAACAATCTGGGTACTCGATAAAAGCATATCAAGCAGGCTTCGGCTTTTTTTTAGGGCTACTGATAATTTCCTATTTGATTTTTATAATTATGAGTTTATTAGAAATACGAAAACAAACAAAACCACTTAAGGATAATAACGTTTAGCAGTCCATTGATTTTTTTTCTCAGTCGGCTTTAAAATAAATCTATTATGCAACCTAAAATCACCATCTTCCCAGAACTCAAATTCTATTGGAGTTAAAGCAAAACCACCCCAAAAATTTGGTCTTGGAATGTCATTAGGATACTTGGCTTCAAAAGCTTTAACTTCTTCCATCAAAGTGTTTCTCGAATCCAACTCTCTTGATTGCTTTGATGACCAAGCACCAATTCTACTACCCCTGGATCTTGATTTATAATAGTTATCTGAAATTTCGTCAGATACTTTTTTTATGCTTCCAACTAATCTTACTTGACGATTAAGACTTTTCCAATAAAAGCAAATTGCACCTTTTGAAGTATCCAATATCTCATTAGATTTTCTACTTTCATAATTTGTATAAAAAACAAAGTTTCCATTTATAATATCTTTAAGTAAAACAGTACGTACAGAAGGCATTCCATTTTTTGCAACAGTAGCTAGTTGCATAGCATTAGGATCTCTAGGTTCTGTTTTCTCTGCTTCAGATAACCACTTTTTGAATAATGGAATAGGATCTATTATTGCTTCTAATTCCAAATTTAATCTCCACTATTTTTAATAATATTATTTTTTATTACTTATAGTACTAATTTTGCCTTATTTTATACATATATGTTTTATTAAATATATTTAAAGTAACTAATAGAGGGTTTTATGATTAAACATTTTTTTTTATTATTCGTATTTAGTATTATTTCAATTAATGGACAAGCAGAAACAAGGGTTTTTCAAGCAACTGGATCTGTATCCTCAGTAGAGGTTCTAAAAACATATACAACACAAAAAATACCAAGAAATGAGAAAAGATGTGTAATTAAAAGAATACCTGTTAACCAAAACGCACAAACATTTGGTGCTGATAATTTTATAGGGGCTTTAATTGGAGGAGCCATAGGAAATCAAATTGGATCAGGTGGTGGAAAATCAGGATCAACTGCATTAGGTGCAATTATTGGATCTGAAGTGGTTAGAAGTGAAAAAAATGCCTCAAATAGAGATTATGAAGAAAGAGAAGTTTGTCGGATAGAAAAAGTTGTTTATTCTGAAACTAAAGAACAAATCAGTGGATATAAACTAGACGTTGAAATAGATGGAGATACTATTTCTATAAATAGCAATAAATCTTATAATCCTGGGGACATCATTACATTAACAAAAAAAATAAGTTATTCTCTTAATTAATGATTTCGATTTTAATATTAAATATGTTAAAAAGAAGTAAATAATTATAAATTACTTTAATAATTTTAAATTATTGCAATCTACTTTAATTTTTAAAAAAGATTTAGAACTAGGAAACTAATTATGGCAGAAAAAGAACTCAATAATGGTATCATGAGCGGCAAACGTGGTATAGTAATGGGTGTTGCTAATGATAGATCTATAGCTTGGGGAATAGCAAAGGCAGCCGCAGATCAAGGAGCTGAAATCGCTTTCACCTATCAAGGTGAAGCGCTTGAGAAACGTGTTCGCCCACTTGCTGAATCGATTGGATCAAATATTGTTTTACCATGTGATGTATCTAGTGATGAAGCTATAGATCAAACTTTTCAAGCCTTAAAAGAAAAATGGGAAACTATTGATTTTGTCGTACATGCTATAGCTTATTCAGATAAAGAAGAATTAAAAGGTGAGTATATAGATACATCAAGAGAAAATTTTTATACTACGATGGACATCTCAGTATATTCATTTACTGCAGTAGCAAAAAGGGCAGCAGATATGATGCCTAATGGTGGATCTATGTTAACGTTAACATACCATGGCGCAGAAAGAGTAATGCCTCACTATAATGTTATGGGAGTTGCTAAAGCTGCACTAGAATCCTCTGTAAGATACTTAGCTGCAGACTTAGGAAGTGAGAAAATTAGAGTTAACAGTTTATCTGCAGGCCCTATAAAAACTCTTGCAGCCAGTGGAATAGGTGACTTTAGATACATACTTAAATGGAACCAATATAATTCTCCATTAAGAAGAAATGTAACATTAAAAGATGTTGGTGGAAGCGGTGTTTATCTTTTATCTAATTTATCTGCTGGAGTAACAGGAGAAACGCATCACGTTGATTGTGGTTATCATATAGTAGGAATGAAAGCTATTGATGCACCAGATATGTCTCCAGAAAAAAAAGAAATTTAATTTTCTAAAATTAATTTATTTGAAAGAATTTAAATGGCAAGCAACTCTTTTGGAAACATCTTTAAATTCACTAGTTTTGGTGAAAGTCATGGAAAAGCCATTGGATGTATAATTGATGGAGTTTCTCCTTTAATCTCAATAGATGAAAAAGATATACAGTATTATTTAGATAGAAGAAAACCTGGCCAATCTAAATTTGTTACACAAAGAAAAGAAAGTGATACTGTGGAAATACTATCCGGTGTATTTAATGGTAAAACCACGGGACATCCTATTGCACTCCATATTAAAAATGAAGATCAAAGAAGTAAAGATTATTCAGAGATTGCTAACCAATTTCGACCTGGACACGCGGATATTACTTATCAAACCAAATATGGAATAAGAGATTACCGAGGAGGAGGTAGATCAAGTGCAAGAGAAACTGCAGTTAGAGTAGCAGCCGGTGCTGTTGCTTTCAAAATATTAGAACATAAATTAAAACGACCTATTATCATTAGGGCAAGCGTAATTCAAATGGGTCCCAATAAAATTAATAGAGCTAATTTTGACTGGAATGAAGTTAATAATAATCATTTTTTCTGTGGCGATCCTTTTGCTGCAAAAGAATGGGAAACATGGCTTGATGAAGTAAGGAAGAGTGGCAATAGTGCTGGTGCAATAATCGAGATCATAGCTGAAAATGTTCCAAGAGGACTAGGAAGTCCTGTTTATAAAAAATTAGATAGTCAAATTGCTGAAGCGCTTATGAGTATAAATGCTGTCAAAGGAGTAGAAATAGGATCTGGGTTTGATCTAGCATCTTTATCTGGAGAAGAAGCAAATGATGAGATTTTCCCAGATAATAAAGGTGATTATTACTTTAGCTCTAACCATTCTGGAGGTATATTAGGAGGAATTTCATCAGGACAACCTATTATAGCAAGATTTGTTGTAAAACCGACAAGTTCTATTTTAACTGAAAAAAATTCTATCAATTCAGATAAAGATGCTATTAAGATTAAAACAAAAGGTCGACACGATCCATGTGTAGGAATAAGAGCAGTTCCAGTAGCGGAAGCTATGATGGCTATAACTTTATTAGATCAATTACTAGAACATGAAAGTCAAATTGGAGTAATTAAATAATTTCTATTTTTTAGTTGCAACAATTACAAACTCTTTATTACCACTTGGTCCAAGCACAGGGCTTTCGGTCACACCTAGTAAATTCATGTTTACTTCTGTTTTAATCCACAACTCAATGTCATTTATAACATTTTTATGTAATTGTTCGTCTCTTACTACACCACCTTTACCAACCAATCCCTTACCCACTTCAAACTGTGGTTTAATTAGAGCTGCTAGCCAACCATTGCTTTTTAAAAAACCAAGCCCTGCCGGTAGAATTTTTTTTAGTGAAATAAATGAAGCATCACAAACAACCGCATCTAATGGCTCTTTAATAACTTCGTCAGATAAATAACGAGCATTTATTTTTTCTTTTACAACCACTCTCTTATCTTGCCTTAACTTCCAATCTAACTGACCATGACCAACGTCAACAGCATAAACCTTTTCTGCACCATGAGTTAATAACACGTCTGTAAAACCACCTGTACTTGCGCCAATATCAAGTGCTACAATTGATTTACAATTTAAGCGAAACTGTAAAATAGCTTTTTCTAACTTTAAGCCACCTCTTGACACCCATGGATGCTTTTTACCTTTAATTTCTATATTGGATTCTGTAGGAACTTGTTGGCCTGGTTTATCTAGTCGTTTTGTATCTAAAAAAACCATGCCTGCCATAAGCATAGAATTGGCCTGCTCTCTACTTTTAGCTAATCCCATTGAAACAAGAATTTTATCAATACGTTCTTTTTTGATATCAAAATCCTAGAATAATAATTTTAAAATTTACTCATTAATACTGTTTCTATTTAAATTAGAAAGAGGATATATTTTTTCTATAGTTTTAATTAAACCATCCATATCCAAACCTGCTTCTTTTAATTGAGCACTTTGAGAAGCATGATCTTGAAAATTATCTGGCATAGTTAAACACTTTATTGATTTATTTGTATTGTTTAACATATCGTTAGAAGATAAATAATGTAAACAATGTGAGCTAAATCCTCCTACAGAACCTTCTTCTATTATAATTAATACTGAATTTTTTTTCCATAAATCTTCTAGTAATTTAGTATCAATTGGCTTTGCAAAACGAGCATCAGCAACAGTTATAGAATAACCCTTCGTACTTAAAATATCTGAAGCTGATAACGCGGCACCTACCCTAGTACCCAATGCTAAAATAGCGACGTCCTTTCCTTCTCTAACTATTTTACCTTTACCAATCTCAATAACTTTAGGTGTTTCAGGAATGTCTACACCTTCTCCTTCACCTCTAGGGTATCTACAAAAAATAGGCCCATCATTATAAGTTGAAGACGTAAATATCATGTCAGCTAACTCAGCTTCATTGCTTGGTGCCATAACAACAACACCAGGCAAACAACAAAGATAGGCTAAATCAAATGAACCCGCATGTGTCGCTCCATCCGCTCCAACAAATCCTGCTCGGTCCATCATAAATTTTACTGGTAATTTTTGAATAACTACATCATGTATAACTTGATCATAAGCACGTTGTAAAAACGTAGAATAAATAACAACATATGGCTTTAATCCCTCTGCTGCCATACCAGCAGCAAACGTGACTGCATGCTGTTCAGCAATACCAACATCAAAAAATCTATCTTGAAATTTATCTGCAAATTTACTTAATCCAGTTCCAGAAGGCATCGCTGCTGTAATAGCAATAATTTTTTTATCTTTTTCGCTTATTTTACATAATGTATCTGAAAAAATATTAGTATATGTAGGGGCATTAGAAACTGATTTAAACGTATCTCCAGTTATTAAATCAAATTCAGAAACGGCATGATACTTTTCATGGGAATTTTTTGAAAAAGGATGTCCCTTCCCCTTCTCAGTAACAACATGTAATAAAACTGGACCATCATGAGGATCATTTTTTAAATTTTCTAATATTTTGACCATAGATTTAACATCATGACCATCAATCGGACCCAAGTAATTCATACCCATTTGGCTAAATATTGTTCCTTCAGAAGAGCCTAAAAAGGTGCGCGCTAAATTTTCCGCTCGTTTAGCTGTTTCTCCTATTTCCTTTGGAAATAAATTAACCATTTGTTTAGCAATTTCTCTAACGTTATTAAAAGGACGACTTGAAACAACATTTGACAAGTAATTACTTAATGCACCAACAGCAGGTGCTATAGACATATCGTTATCGTTAAGAATTATAAGTAATTTAGTATTAATAGATCCAGCATTGTTCATAGCTTCATAAGCCATTCCTGCACTCATTGCACCATCACCAATTACTGCTATAACGTTATTTGATTTACCTAATTTATCTCTTGCTACAGCCATCCCTAGGGCTGCCGAAATTGATGTAGAAGAATGCCCTGCTCCAAATGGATCATATTTAGACTCAGACCTCTTAGTAAACCCTGAAAGGCCTTTAGCTTTTCTTAAGGAGTGCATTTTATCTCTTCTACCTGTTAAAATTTTATGAGGATAGGCCTGGTGACCAACATCCCATATTAAACGATCATCGGGAGTATCAAAAACATAATGTATTGCCACAGCAAGCTCAACAACACCTAATCCTGCTCCAAGATGACCTCCTGTTTTAGAAACAATGTCAATCATATCAGAACGTAATTCTGAAGATAAAGTTTCAAGATCATCTATTGAAATAAATTTCAAATCATCAGGACTATTAATCTGATCAAGCATTGAAGTTGATCTTCTTTTTTTATCTTTATTAGCCATTAATCAACGTTAAACCTGCAACAAGTAAAGTAATTTTAAATTAGTAGTTTCTGTTTACAGTATATTTAGCTAAAGATACAAGATTTTCTATTCCATTTTCATAATTTTTAATAGAATTTATTGCTTTTTCAGATACCTCAATAGCTTTTTTTTGGGCACTTTTAATTCCTAAAATTGTAACAAAATTTGATATTTTATTTTCATTATCTTGCATAATAGGTTTTCCAATAATACTTTCATCTCCGTTAACATCCAGTAAATCATCTGCTATCTGAAAAGCTAAACCAAGATTATTAGCATAATTAATAAGAGCATTTTTTTGATCTTCAGTTGCATCTGACATAATCGCTGCAATATGAACACAACACGATATTAATGCTCCTGTTTTATGATTTTGAATCCATTCTATTTCTTCTAAATTTAAACTATCGTTGTTACTTGATTCCATATCTGCTTGTTGGCCACCAGCCATGCCCATTGCACCAATAGTTTTGGCAACTAATAAGCTAATAGAAGATCTTTTTTGAACATCTTTAATGTAAATCGGATCTGCTATAATCTGAAAAGCCCAACTTTGGAGAGCATCTCCAGCAAGCACCGCTGTATATTCATCAAATTTAATATGATTTGCAGCTTTTCCTCTTCGCAAAGGAGAGTTATCCATTGCTGGCAAATCATCATGAATTAGAGAGTAACAATGAACCGCTTCAATTGCAGATGCTACAGCAATTAACTCAAAATATTGATCTTTAATTATTGGTTTATTATTAATTACACTTAAAAAGCGACTTGCTTCCATTACTAAAAAAGCTCTGATTTTTTTTCCTCCATTTATACAGGAATACCTCATTGCCTCAAATAACCTTGAATCCAAACCATTACCATTTGGAAGATTATTATTTAGAAATTTATCTATTTCATAAGAGTTTTTATTTACTAAATTTAAAATATCATTCATTCAAGCACTCAATTAATTAGAATTTTATATTATTCAGGATTAAGTGAATTTTCTTTATTTAAAATCAATTCCTGATTCTCTGACATTTGAATTGTTTCAACTTTCATTTTTGCTTCATTAAGTTTTTTTTCACAATGATCTTTTAATTTAGAACCTCTGTCATATGCAGCAATTGCTTTATCAAGAGATATATCTCCTTTATCAAGTGCATTAACAATACTTTCCAACTCGTTCATAGCATCTTCAAATGTCATTTTTTCTAAAACGTTATCAATATTCATTAAAACTCTACCTATATAAAAATCAATTATCATAATATAATCTGAAATTGTTTATGAAAACTAGCTTTTCATATCAATTAAATCAATTACTTAAACATAAAAAGTGCATTAATTAATTTCCTTGCTACTTGTTCTTCAAAAGCAGAATGACCAGCATCATCTATAATTTCAATTGAGGCCATACCCCAAATTTTAGCAATATCAAATGCACTAAATGGCGGACAAATCACATCATGCCTTCCTTGAATAATTATAGCCGGTATGTTTACAATTTTTTTTATGTTTTCTTTAATAAAATTATTGTTAATAAAACAATTATTAACAAAATAGTGAGATTCTATTTTTGCAATTGCTAATGCATTTTCACCAGATATTGGACGTTCCACATAACCAAGCGTTGAACAAGAATTTTCATACTCAGCCCATACAGATGCTGCTTTTAAACTAATTGTTTTATCTTTTAAATTAAGTTGTTCGTAAAACCATTTAAGGATGTTATCTCGATAATTTTGAGGAACATATGAAATAAATTTATTATGAGCTTCTGGAAAGAATTTTTTCATATCATATAAAAACCAATTGATCTCTTCAATTGTCCCTAAAAATATGCCTCTTAAAATAAAACCTAAGCATCTTTTAGGAAAATTAATACCATATAAAATACCCAGAGTACTTCCCCATGATCCCCCAAAAATAAGCCATTTATCTATATTCAAATGCTGCCTAATGTCTTCGATATCTGATATAAGTGCAGTAGTAGTATTATTTTCAATTTCACCATAAGGTATGCTTTTGCCAGAGCCTCTTTGATCAAGAAAAATTACCCTAAAAACTTTAGGGTCAAAAAACCTCTTATGAAATGAAGAACAGCCTGAGCCTGGGCCACCATGCAAAAACAAAACCGGTTTACCATGAGGATTACCATATTGTTCATAATAGATTTTATGACCATCTCCTACATCAAGATAATCATCATCATATGAATTTAATGATTCAAAAAAAAAATTAGATTTATTTTTAAAATTTAACATTTTTATTATAATTTATTTTAAAGTTTACTTTTTTAGGCAGCTTCTTCCGAAGTATTATCAATAATATTTTCTAACTTTATAACTGCCGTATCCTTATCTGTATTTTCTATAGCAGAAAATTCACTAGCTAACCGTTCCAATGCAGCTTGATACATCTGACGTTCAGAATAAGATTGTTCTCCCTGATCATCCTTACGATATAAATCTCTTACTACTTCAGCAATAAAGACAAGGCTACCAGAATTAATTTTTGTTTCATATTCTTGAGCTCTTCTTGACCACATTGTTTTTCTAACTTTAGGCTTACCTTTTAATTTAACTATAGCCTCATCCATTTGAACTCTACTTGATAAAGTTCTTAAACCAGACTCAGCCGCTTTTCCTAAAGGAACTCTTAATGTCATTCTTTCATGTTCAAATCGAACAACTAATAAATCTAATTCCATTTCTTCAATTTTACGTTTTTCTGTCCCTATGATTTTTCCTACTCCATGGCTAGGATAGACAACAAAGTCACCAGGTACAAATTTTTTGGATAAATCTTGATTTTTAGTCACTATATTTTACCTTTTATTTATGAAATTAATAACCATTTATGGCAAATTGAGATTGGAGTTAAAATGAGTTAATTGAAGTTTATTTAAATCATTTGATATTTAATTAAAAAAAACTCCAAACTAATATTTTGTGAATATATTATGCATAACACAAATTGTTGTAAAAGACTAGGTAGACATAAAAATTTAATTAAGGCTTATTTTTCAGGATTGCCTGGTTCATTAGAAAAGAATTTTTCGTATTTATCTTTAACTTCTCTATAATCATCAGCATCTGGTGGAGCATCCAATTTCATTGTTATATTAGGCCAAACATCTGCCATTTCTTTATTTAGCTCAAGCCATTTTTCAGCACCAGGGTCTGTATCAGCTTGGATTGCATCTACAGGACATTCAGGCTCACATACTCCACAATCAATACATTCATCAGGATTGATTACTAACATATTCTCCCCTACATAAAAGCAGTCTACAGGGCAAACTTCAACACAATCAGTATACTTACACTTAATACAATTATCATTAACAATGTATGTCATTATTTTTCCAAAATATTTAAGTTTAATATTTAAACCACAAATGCTTCTATGACAAGAAGCATATATTAGTTAAATTTTATGATTTAGTCTCTACCCATTAACTTGTCTATTTTACGTCTTTCTTGTTTTGTTGGACGCCCTACTCTATCTGAAAATTTAATTTTGTTATTATTTATATTTGTTACTTTTTGTATTGTTGGAAGAGTTAAATCTTCATAAAAAAGCAAGGAATCTAGAAAAGATCCCCTTTTACTTGGAATATCAATAACCTTTAAAATTTTTATTTCATCATTTTTAGGTATAGTTAAAACGTCTCCTATCATAATCAATTTATGTGGTTTTTTAGTTGCTTTACCTGATATTTCTATTGTCTTAGATCGAATATATTTTGTTGATAAGCTTCTAGTTTTAAAAAGTCTAATATAGAATAAAAACAAATCAAGCCTGACGTTTTTATTTTCTAATAAGTCTTCTGCCATTATTATTATTTTACTTTCAAAGACTTCAGAACTGCAAATGGAGATAAAGGATCAGGAAGAACTTCCTTCTTTTTTTCTTTAAAATTATTTTTAATTTCTTTATTAGAGACTTTTATTTTTTTATTTTGATTTATTTTTTGATATTCATTTTTTATTTTAATTATCTTTTTTTTACGTTCAAAAATTGCAATTGGAATCTGATCAACCAAAGTTGAAGGCTCTTCATCAACTTTAATATAACCTAAATCATATAAAACATCTTCCATTTGAGTTTTTGTGGATCCTGCAATAGATAACATCGCCTCATTAATTTTAAATCTACCAAGCCTCGCTTCAGTTCTTATTAAAGCTGAAATTCTTTCAGCAATATCAGCTCTCAATGCTAACTTTCCTAATGGAACAAAACCAATTGCCCTATAATATTCATGAGGAACATCAACATCCATAACAATACCTACACGCCCTTCCGGAGGCACTCCTGTTTCAGGAAAATTACTATTATAAATAGACCACAATAATCCTCGAAGATTAATTGCAACAGGTTTCAATAGATTAGGTAAATATATAGTTTCAATCCCTAATCTCAAACCTAATTTAGCTAAGCTTCTTTTATCAGGTTCATCTAAATTTTGAACAGACATAGATAAGTTTTTTGTAGCGACAGATCCCATGCCTTCATAAACCTGATATGAAATTCCAATAGCTTTCCCTGATAAATTTAACTCAACATTCTTTTCAGAACTTGCAACTTTGGCATCTTTATCATGATTTACAACTTCATCATTAATTGTGTCGTTAATGGATTTATTTATTGGACTTTTAAAAACATTAGATTTACTAGGGTTTTCCAGATTAAAAGATTCAAATAAAGTTTTTTTAATATTTTTTTCAACTGCTTCAATTACCCTTAATTCAATTTGCTTAATATGATCCACTGATAAAAGTTCATAGTTTTTTATAATTGTTTTTGGAGAATATATATTTTCACCAGCTGTGAATTTTGCAATATTATTGTTTTGCCAAGAAATAGAGCCATCCGCATTTAATTTAAA
>Ga0209502_10002060_pt1 | contig 17187 bp, 13 predicted proteins | sample ArcticOcean_MG_C_10_FD_187442 | JGI IMG/M metagenome (GOLD analysis project Ga0209502, IMG submission 187442) | Marine microbial communities from western Arctic Ocean - ArcticOcean_MG_CB11_90 (SPAdes) (version 2) | ecosystem: Environmental > Aquatic > Marine > Oceanic | place: Arctic Ocean...
ACAGTTATTTATCCTTAAAACGTATATTACTTACCAAAGCACCATTTCTGGCATGGCATGTGCTCCCGATAGGCTAGATCGAGACTGCGTATAAAATTATTCTATTTTTTACGCTCAGCAATTACACGTGCCGGTGCGCCATCACATCCCACCAATTTGAGAGGCAGGGCATAGATTTTCCATTCCCCCTCATGCAATTTATCTAAATTACAACAAAACTCGATCAATGGGATCGACTTTCTTAATATCTGTTTATGATTCAAAAAACATTCAGAAGTCATAAAGCCTTCCCAAGTGTCATTGTAGCAGTCAAAGACAATGCCTTTGGGGTCAAGGTCTGCCAACCAATCACCCACTCCAGGCGAAGCCAAACTAATCATGTTTTTGAAAAACTCTGGCTTTCCCCAACATCGATCGGTCCACCCCGTGTTAATACAAAGCATTTTTCCTTTCTCCCAACCCTTAGTATTTTTTTCTATTGCCGCAGCCAACTCATCAATACTTATTCGCGCATCAGGTGCGGCATGTCGCAGGTCGAGAACAAATGCATCCCCGATGAGATTGTCCTCTAAGGAATACTCATCGATACCATGGCCGTCTTCCAAAGCATGTTTTGGTGCATCTATGTGAGTACTGCACATGTGGCTGTGCAAAAATAAGCGGCTGGTATTTCTTTTATAGGGTGAGTCAAAAGTCATATCAGGCTCGATGCGAACTTTTCGCGTTGTACCAGGCACTACAGGAAGATCTGTAAAAATTGGCAGTGTTAAGTCTACAATATTGTCCATTTTCCGTCTCCTATCAAATTATGTATAGTTAGGGAATTCACCTTTGTTGCTAACGCGCTGCGAATTTGGATTTCTGAAGCCATAAAATAGCGATGCCCGCAAAGATTAAAGCAGCACCTGCAGCTTTAAATTCGAGTGACGGCCACATCAGCAGAATGGCTCCACCTATATTATTTACCCTTATAGCGATGTTGATTTTGCCAAACATCCAGTTTTGGAAAACGCAAACAACACTGAAGAAGGCGATCGCAGCAGAAAATGCGTCGATAACTATGTCAAACGTTGAGCCAATTAGAAGAATTCCCGGAGAAAAAATCATGAAATAAGGTAATAGATACGCAACTACCCCCAACCGCATGGCAACAAAGGCTGTTTCCCAAATATTTGCTCCCGCAATAGAAGCGCCAGCAAAAACTGCCAAACAAACTGGTGGGGTTATCATTGACAGCAGCGAAACATAAAAAACAAACATGTTTGCCGAAAAGATATCCACACCCTGTGCCGTAATCGCTGGTACAGCGGCAACTGAGACTAGAATAAACGCAGCCACTGTGTTCATCCCTGTTCCAAGAACTAATGCAGCCAGTGTAACCATGAGCAGTACCAAAATAAAATTTCCATTGGTTACGCTGATAATCAAACTGCTGATCGTTAATCCAAGGCCAGTCAGCGTAAATGTACCGACGACGAGACCAACAGCAGCACAAACCACTATAATCAATACAGAGCTTTTAGCACCCTCTTCCAAGGCTTCTATGAATTTAACAGGGCCAATTCTAGTATCTCTACGCACCCAACTCAACACAACCATAGAAGCGGTAGCATAAAACCCCGACAGCAAGGGCGAATATCCTTGAGCTAAAAATATTATTAGCAGTACTAAAGGGATCATCAGATGACCACCTCGTAAAAGGACGTCTATTATTTTTGGCGCAGACCCTTTGGGCAAACCCTTCATATCCCGTTTCACGGCTTCCAAATGTATGAACCAAACCAGCGATCCAAAATACAGCATTGCGGGGATGACCGATGCGGTAACAACATCAAAGTAAGGCACCCCTGCATTAGATGCCAATAGGAACGCTGCGGCTCCCATTATTGGAGGCATTATTTGACCTCCATTTGATGCCAAAGCCTCTACCGCTCCCGCAAAACTGGGCCGGTACCCGACGCTCTTCATCAACGGTATTGAAAGTTGCCCTGTTGTATATACATTCGCAACTGTTGATCCAGTAACTGAACCTACAAAACCCGAGGCGAATATAGCTACTTTGGCTGGCCCTCCTCTGCTTTCACCTGCAATCGCATTTGATAAATCAACAAAAAAGTTTGTGGCCCCACTTTTTTCCATGAAAGCGCCGAAAATTACAAATAATGCCACATAACTGGTAGCAATGCCGAGAGTAGACCCCCAAAGTCCTTCCATCGTTAAATAATAGTGATCAACTGCGTCGATTAAAGAATAGCCGGGATGGCTAATAGCTTGCCAAGAGATTAAATCGCCAAAGAGCGTGTAAAACAACATTAGAACGACGACGAGAACTAATGTGATACCAATTGTCCGCCTTACGGCCTCCATTAAGAGTAATACCGACATTATGCCGAAAGTAATTTCAAGGTAACTTGGGACAGACATTCGCGACATCGGCCACCGGTTTGCAAGATGGTCGGAGTATAATGCGGCGTAACCAAATACCGGGATAGCAACCAACGCTAAAATCCAGTCGTATACAGGTACCTTGCCTTTGGTTTTTAATCCCTTCACGTTTAACGTTAAAAAAGCCAAAACGATAGCAATCGTCAAGGGTACTGACCTCTGAAAATAGGGATAGAAAGTTCCAAAATAAGCCGTGTAGAGCAAGAAGCCCGATAGTCCTATGGACAATATCAAGATGAGGCGATCTGTTATATTTATATTTCTCATAATACACGTACTTTTCAAGTTCGTTTTTAAGAAAACAAACTGAAACCTCCTTTAGCCATGGCCGCTGTTAGTTTCAGTCTGCTATTTTATATTCGTTTTTTATTTTTGATCTGCGTACCACCGCGCCGCGCCGGGATGTATAGGTGCAGAGCCCACGTTGGCTTGCGCGAAGTCTATGGTGAATACTTTATGTTGCTTGTGAACAGCATAAAACTCTTCCCGGTGTTTCCAAAGCGCATCCATCATATTATACACCAGATCATCGTCTAAATCCTTATTTACGGCAAAGGTTACAACAACCATTGGGCTGGAATAGGCTTCGTTTTCTCCATTACTGTCCGCATAAGCACCAGCAGGAACTTCGGTCAGCTGCATGCCGTATTTGGCGGCTACTTTCCCAGCGACGTCCGAAGAAATGGGTAAGAGGCGATATTTTCCTTTGAGCCCAAGTGCGGCTGCCGCAGGATGTGGGTAGAAAGAGCCACCAGTCAGCCACATATCAGCGATCCCGTCTCCAAGCATCTCAAACCCCTGTTTCAAGGACGTAAAAATAAGCTGACCGCCCCAGGATTTCAGTTTTTCAGGAGTGATCCCATACTCAGCAAGGGTATCAATAGCTATAGCAGTCACTAATTGTGAACGCTCAAATGTTGCAATTCGAATAGACCGCTTTTCTTTAAATATTTGTTCGAAAGACTCAATTCCACGGTCAACTGGAACGAAGGCCTGAACTACACTGGGTCCACGGACTGCTGCGAGCATTCTGAAATCATACTTGTCACCAGTAGGTGAATCACCAGTCCAGGCTAAGCTAGATACAACATTTTCTATAACCGCCAAGTCTACTTTTCCAGAGTCTAGCTGGTCAACATTTGCCCAAGTGGTCCCTGGGCCAACAGTAATTTTTATATCAGGCATTTCTGCAGCAACATATTCAGAAAAGGCCGCCGCCGCTTTGAAGTACCCGCCACCAACTGAACCACTTACCATTTTAAGTTGTTCAGCCATAGCCCCATGGGACCCACCTACTATTGTAGATATGCTGACCACAGTAGCACAAATAATTTTTTTGAAAGACATCCTAATCTCCTTTTCAAGTTTTAAGTTTCAAATACGATTTCCAGATTCAAACTAATTGAGCCAGTTTTTCTTTCTCCATTATCAGTTCAACCAGCCGAACTGGGCTTATAGGCACCTCATTTATCTTGATACCGATTGGCTTTAGAGCGTCTTCGATAGCGGACACAATAGCTGAGGTGACCGGCACGATAGAGACCTCACCCACACCTTTCATACCGAGAGGATTAAGGGGCGAAAGGCTTTCATTAAACAACACTTCAATTTGTGGAGTTTCGGTTGCTGCCGGCAGCAAATAATCTGCAAAATTGGTTGTCAGGGGCTGCCCATTACCATCATAGATCATCTTTTCGTAAAGAGCATTTCCGATACCGTGTACTATGCCACCATGGATCTGGCCCTCAGAAGTCATTGGGTTTATTATGAAGCCACTATCCTGCAAGGCTATATAGCGATCGATTTTTACTATCCCTGACTCAGTATCAACTTCGACCTCGCAGATATGGAAAGTATTAGCATAAGCCATATCATCTGCTCGGAAGTTGTGGGTGGCTTCCAAGCCAACCTCAACATCTTTAGGAAATACGTAGCCAGCAGAGCCTCGCAGGGCGGATGCAATTGCTCCCAAGGAAATAACTAAATCTGGACGGTCCCTAACGTTCACATATCCCTTTTGTAAAAATAATTCTTTTGTCGAGTTGGAAAACTTCCAACTTAGGTCGTTTTCAAACATTTCTCGTGCAACCATACACGCCTTATTTCTAACGATTAATGATGCTTCCCTGACCGCGCTACCCGCAAGCATGGCCTGTCGACTACCAAACGCCCCAAGGCCGTATTGTACCAGCGAGGTATCGCCACAAACTACATTCACCTGTGCTATATCTACTCCCAAGGTTTCTGCGCATATTTGTGCAAGAGTGGTTTTAGTGCTTTGACCAATTGAAATAGCTCCTGTGAAGATGCTTACTTTTCCACTTGATGAAATTCGAACAGTCGCTGACTCAAAGGGGCCTCTACCAGTACATTTTACCCCGTGAGCAAATCCAATGCCAAGATAGCGTCCCTCACTTCTCGCGGTGGTTTGTCGCTTTTTAAAATCGGGGATGTCAGCGCGTTCAACAGCATCATTTTGACACTTAATGTAATCTCCACTATCGTAAATTACCGGTTTTCCAGCTCGATTTTTTAAGCCAGTCTTAAAAGGAAATTTCTCTTTTGGTATAAGGTTTTTAGCTCTTACTGCTAGCCGACTAAGATTCAGGTGATCAGCTATTTTATCCAACAATCTTTCAATGATGAAGGTGCCTTGGGGATATCCAGCGCCGCGCACTGGTATCACTGGAGGTTTATTGGTTCGGATAACAACTAAATCTAGACTATAAGCCGGCAGTATATATGGTCCCAAGACGCTGCTGGCGCTGTTGTATGGTACAGTCACACTATGTGGGGCATAAGCGCCTTGGTCATGTACCATCCGCCCCCTTATTGCAGCAAGTTTACCATCCGAACCGAACGCCACATCTACGTTCCAAAATTGATCTCTCTCTTGAATTGAGCTTAGGAAATGTTCACGGCGATCTTCGATCCACTTTATTGGATTGTCGCATAAAATTGCTGCAGCACTCACAGCTATTTCTTCCGAATACACCATAAATTTACAGCCGAAGCCACCGCCTATGTCACACGCAGTAACCCGAACGTTTTCTGGCAAAAAGTTCAACATTTCACAGATTGTATTGCGTAACTCGTGTGTCAACTGCGATGACGCCCATATACTCAGACTCTCTTTTCCTGGATTCACTGTAGCGACCAAACCTCTAGGTTCCATTGGGTTTGGCACGCCCCTGTGCTGGTAAAACTCTTCCGATAGAATATTATCTGCCCTACCAAATTCCTCGTCACAGTCGCCAAAGCCTACCATCATTGAAATAAATGTGTTTGATTTAGTTCTACTACTCGCCAGACAGCTTTCAGATTTCAACCCCTTTCTGGGGTCTACTACTGCAGTTAATTCTTCATAGTCGACAACTACAAGCTCTGCGGCATCCTCAGCGATATATCGATCGCTCGCAATAATCAGTACAATTGGTTCGCCAACATAGAGCACCTCGTCAGACGCCAAAATTTTGGGCATCGCGATTTTTGATAGCTTGCCGGGTGGAAACGCCAGTGGAAGCCTGTCAAATCGCAGAACCTGCATTAGATCTGATAATGTATAAATTGCCTCTACACCTGGCAGTTTTCTGGCCAAAGACGTATCGACTGAGCAAATTCTTGCATGCGCGTATTCGCTGCGCACAAAATAAGCGTGCATCATCCCAGGTATTTTTATGTCATCAATATATTTACCTTTTCCAACCAACAGGTCAGGGTCTTCAATACGCTTGGTTCGTCTGCCTAAATATCTGGCCTGAATAGCATTCATTTCAGCGTCCTATCTGAAACAATATCCAAAGCCGCCCTAACAATGTTCTGGTAGCCGGTGCATCTGCAAAGATGACCAGACAAAACATCTTTTATTTCATCCTCTGAGTAGCTATTTCCCTCTGTAGAAAAGTATTCCTCCAAGCTCATGAGAATACCAGCTGTACAAAATCCGCATTGCAGCCCGTGTCTCTCCCAAAACGCTTTTTGTATATCAGTCAAATCTTGGTTGGCGGAAGACAGGCCTTCAACAGTAACAATTTGTCTGCCGACGGCTTGTACGGCAAACATCAAGCAACTACGGACAGCTAGACCGTCAACAAGAACCGTGCAAGCTCCGCATACACCATGCTCACAACCAACATGGGTACCGGTAAGATCAAGTTTATGACGCAAAAAGTCGACCAACGTTGTACGGGCACTCGCACCGGCAGTCATCTCTTTGCCATTAAAGGTTGCAGTGATGGATATTTGTTCGCTTTGGTCAGTCATATCAATTCCTGATACGACTGGCAGCGTTCATACGCCTCTGCTAACACGCGCTTGGCCCCTGTACATGCTAATCTGTTTCTATACCATGAAGGGGCAAACACATCGTCTAATGCATCAAAACTGAACCCATTTTCAAAAATAGACGCTAACAGCGACTGGTTAAGTTTTTTGCCCCTAATAGCATCTTCAATTTTTTCAAGGCGAAAGGGAACCTCGCAAAGCCCACCAGCGGCAAGCACCAAATCCTTTACCTCACCATTGGTTCCCATTTCCATTACGCAAGCAATTGCGACAATAGCAAAGTCGCCCTTTCTTCGAGAAAACTCAGTAAATGCCCAGCCGTTCCACATATATCGCAACGGGAATTTTATTTTGACTACAAGTTCATGTTCCGAGATAGCCGGGGTTAGCATGTCTTCTATGAAGTCACTAATTACAGCATCTCGTGACCCCTCCGGCCCTGCAATCTCGACGCTCGCGCGGAGCGTTAGGGCCACCAGCGGGATTTCTGCCGATGGATCAAGATGGCACAAGCTACCACCAATTGTCCCCCGGTTTCTCGTCTGGCGGTGCCCCACGTATTTGATCGCATGGGATAGCAACGGAAGCTTTTCTTTTACTAGGCTGGAATACTCTAACATTCTTTGGGTTACCATCGAACCAATATCTAGGCTGTCAACGTTTTCGTTTATTGTTGAAAGTTCTGGTATACATCCCAGATCCACTATGTTGTCGAATGCAGAAACCCTGAAATTCAACATTGGGACCAAGGTCTGTCCACCAGCTAAAAGTCGCGCATTTTCCAGATGAGAGAGCAATTGAATGGCTTCAGATATAGTCTGCGGTTTGTGATACTGGAATTGAGCAGGTTTCACCTATTTCACTCCACTTTAAAATCATCATGCCTGAAGTAGCTCTAGTCCCTTGTCATAAAAAAATCTGTGGGTTTAGAGCTCTTCTATATACTTCACACAATCTTTTACTGAACACACATCCCCAAATTTGGCATCAATATCGAACAGGTTCCAAGCTACAGCTCCTGGCACACGATCTCCGATCGCTTCCTTTACTGCTATCGTACGAAAACCCTCAGCCAAACCGTCACATATTGTTTCCCGCACACAGGCACAGGCCGTCACCCCAGTCACCAAGATTGTGTCAATTTGGTTAGCCCTTAAAATTCCTGCGAGTTCAGTCCCGTGAAATGCCGACGCGCGCTTTTTTAGTAGTGTATACTCACCATCGATCGGTGCTATTCTACTATCGATCGCCCAAAGGGCTTTATCCTTCAGATTCACCGCTTCAACCGGTATTTTACAATGCCATAATCCCATATCGGTAAACGGGGCATCTCTGTCCGTCACCTCATAAGCGGTTGTCACATGCACCACCGGACTACCATTTATGCGAAATGCCTCCAGCAATTTTTGCATTGCCGGCATAATCTCATTATCCATCTTATCTTGGTCGCATGTGAACGGATTTCCGGGCCGGGTCCAAGCATTTGCCAGATCCACGCTCACTAGTGCGGGCCGCTTACCAAAGCCTATACGACGCTGGAAGCCCCGTTTTTTGTAAAGTTCACTAGCAGCATCGAATGCCTGCTGCAAAAGTCGATCAAGTTCTTTATGGTCTACATCATCACCTGCCGTTTGGTTACCATCAGTCATAATTACCGCTACCTAAAATCATCCAGCCCAATTCATCTGATCTATCAATAAAGTATGATGATAAAAGCCTATTTCTATTTCTTTATTGTATGTTAAACTAGGACTTAAGTGGATAAAAACCCAATGCAAAAATAACTTTTTTAATTGCAAAATAAGCATTGAGATCGCTACGATGCAGTCATTACTATTGAATAAAAAACAGGCCCTTGGTTCGCTTGATTTTATTTAATTCTGAATATCAAGATCTAATTTTAAATTCTGCATTGGCAGCTTTAAAGGAATAATGGACGATGATAGCAAAGGGCTGGGAGCAGTTGAAATCTTTTTTGATTGTCGCAGAGGAACTAAATTTTCGAGCGGCTTCAGAAATTTTAAATATTGATCAGTCCGGACTGTCCAGGCGAATACAAAATCTAGAACATTCAATTGGCTTTAATCTGTTCGACCGCTCAACTCAGAAAGTTTTGTTAACTGCAGCGGGCCAGGTTTTTTATGAAAAAACACATACTCTGATCCCGCAATATCAAAGGGGACTGGAAGAGGCGCAACGAGTGGCCACCGGAGATGCAGGTCAACTTAAGATCGCATACATGGCTTTTGCTGCAACTGCGCCAGTGCCAGATGCAATCTCACGTTTTAAAGTAATTCACCCAGAAGTTCAGTTGCAATTAGTTTACATTCAAACCAAAGACCAAAAAATTGCCATCGACCGGGGGACCGTTGATCTGGGGTACATGATTGGACCCTATGCAAGCAAATCCTGTAACAGTTTTCTGGTTGGTACAGAACGCTTACTGGTCGTTGCAAAAAATGGTCATCACTTTGAAAACCAAAAAAATGTCCAGCCTGCCCAACTTGCAGGTGAGAATTTAATACTTGGCGATATGACCGAGTGGGGCACTTATCGTGCTCAGCTTAATAACTTGTTTGCAGCAGAAGGCGTCGTGCTAAATGTCCAGTACGAGGCGTCGAGCACTCTTGCATTCTTGGGATTAGTGAACGCTGGACTTGGCGTGACGATTTACCCCGAAAGTATGATGAGGTATCTTAGCGCCCGCAGCCTTTTTGCCCGACCCATTGCAAATATTAAATTTGAAATCCAGACTGTCTTGGTGTGGAAGAAAAACAACGCTTCTAAACTGGTTGATCAATTTATTGAGGTGGCAAAAAAGGTGCCAGCAGACTAACAAAAACCCACATCGAATTGCGACTCGTCAGTTAGTATTATGCGCTAAAAGTTGATGCCGCTTAGTAAGAGCATCGACACGGCTGGACTTGAAATCAACACTTGAATGGAGACGACGTTCTTGGTTGAAATGCTTGTGGATTGGATCATGAACTGCGGCAAACTTCTGTAAGGCTCGCGTTAGTTCAGATCTAAAAGTCGCTCGCTCCCGTCATCAAACAGCAGGCGTGAATTCTCCCCACTGTTGTTTAACAAGCGCCCAGTCAGTTTTATCTGACAGCATCCAGACGCTGATGCTCCCTAAATTAACTTCAGCGTCGTTTACTGGTATCAGGATTCCAGTTGGTCACATACCTGTCCATCGGATAGCATAGCCCCAGATCAACAGGAGGCTGAATAACATATTTTCTGTCAAATTCTGCCCAAGGGTAGTCTATACCAGATCGGATGATATGCGGCCAATCAGGTTGGGCAAAAAGGGGTCTTCCCACCACCGCAGCATCACCGGCTCCTGTGTCAAATACTGCCTCAGTCCCCAAGCCATCTATTATACCGCCATTGACCAACATCATTTTTCCAGATGCCTCTTTGATTACCTTAGCCATAGGCACGTCCGAATTTGGGTCACGATTGTCGGTCCAATCGAAGCTCGACCAGTGCAATGCGTCCGCTGCACAATCAGAAAGAGCTAAACCAATTGCATGCGCATACTCGACCCCACCCGGCCATGCCCCACTAAAATCATCCACCCCGTCTTGACTAAGCCGAAGCGTAATCAACTTATCAGGCCCTATTGCGTCACGTACTTTTTGGCAGATTAATTTAGCAAACCGGACATTATTTTCAGCACTGCCACCATATTCATCCTTGCGCAGATTTGTTTTAGGATTGATAAACTGATGAACAAGATAACCGTTTGCACCGTGCACTTCGACCCCATCAAATCCTGCCTCAATGGCACGAGCAGCACCGAGTGCAAAACCATCCGCCACCTGTTCTAGCTCTGCCGCAGTAAGTGCACGAGCTGGAGGAAACATCACTTGTGGCCAGCCACCCTGGATACCCCTGTCTCTAAACTCCTCATCATTGTCCGTATATAGAACCCAACCCTCACTTTGGGTCGCAGACGCTGATACGGCACTTTCACCCGAAAACAGACATCTTGGGTCCGATACTCGACCACCATGCATTAGTTGGCAAATTATTGGTGTCCCAAATGCATGTACGGCTTGGGTAGTCTTTTTCCAGCCTTCAATGTGTTTACTATTCGCGATCCCTGGTTGTGAAAGATATGCCTTACAGCCCAGCTCGTCGATCTCATACGTACCTTCAGAAATTATTAGACCAACGCCCCCGCGAGCACGACGCGCATAATACGCGGCCATCTCATCGGTAGGAGTTCCATCCAACTCGGCAACCTGCCTAGTTAGAGGCGCCATCACAAGACGATTTTTCAGCTTTAGAGGGCCAATTTTAATCGGTGAGAAAGTGTTTGAATACATAATTATACCTCATTTTTTTATAAAGAAAAACTAGCTCAAGATTACTCCCAACTCACCAGAAGCACTCCTAAAAAAGTAAGCCCTACGCCTACAAACTTACTGACAGACAAAGTCCGCGATTCTAGCCCGAAGGCACCGATAGTGTCAGCGAAAACCGCTCCGGTAAGTTGTCCGGCAATCAGGCATACGAAGAAAACTGTGGCACCCAAAACTGGAACAAGAAAAATACTGCCAGAAACGAATGCCGCGCCAAATATCCCACCAAACACTGCCCACCAGGGCAGATTGAGAAGCTGGCCTGGTGGTATTGATGCCCCATTCAAGCAAAAAAGCACAAATACAGTTAAAAAAGAAAGTAGCAGTGAAAATGTGGCCGCTGCAAAAGTAGAATTCAGAACGACCGCAGCGCTACTGTTGATTACAGGTTGAAATGCCAAGGCAAAACCAATCAACATAGCTACCGCGACAGGCCATAACCAAGTCATGCCAAATACCCAATTTTATACAAAATAAGGAAGGCTTTGCAGGAAGAACCAGTGCGCACCACTTCAGTCGACGCTACAGCGGTTAAAAGTCTTAAAACTGTCAATACAAGTCTGGGTGAATTCAACGCCCATAAATTTGGCGTCTAGATATTTGTCATTCTCCATTTTTTCTCTCCTAAAGTGTGGGTGGTAAGCCTGCCTCCCAGAACGCCAGGTTACAGGCAACTCTTTAAGCCCGCATCTCAGCGCGTAGGCTTTCAGTAGACATTTCGTCCAAGCCCCATTCATAACCATCATCAACAGGCTTCAATACGACACCGTAATCAGACTTTGCGTGGTCAGGGCCAAAAAAACCGTCCAGGACGTCATCCAGTACCTTGGCTGGATCTCGGTCCAGCGGATCACCATAGCCACCGCCAGAGGGAGAGTAATAGGAAATCACATCACCAATCTCAGCCCGCATACCCGAGAATTTGGAATACTCACTGCGGGTTTCGCCAGAATGGATATTATGGATCTCCATTTTGCCGCCTGCGCCCTCTTTGCCACCGAAGATGCCCCAGGGCGCATCTAGATGGCGGTCACTTTCATGTGTCATGAAGCCAGGTGTTAGATAGCGTTGCGATTTAACCACGCCGGAACCACCACGGAACTTGCCCGCACCTGGAGGCACGTCATCACGCACCTCGTAGCGATCACAGATAAGGGGCAAGTGCATGCCAAGATCTTCGAGCGGGTTATTCCGCGTATTGCGCATCAGCTCTTCAACCGTATCCGGCCCATCCGAAGCGGGGCGTCCACCCATAGCGGCCTCGTTAACCTCAAGAAAAACCCAATAATCACCGTTCGGTCGGACACCAGAATAAGCCGCAAAGCTGAGCGTCGCGGCATTACCGGCCGTGCAGCGATCTGGAAGAACAGGGGCAAGCGCCTTGATTACTAAATCGGCCATCCGCTGGATTTGACAGAAGCGAGCCTCGGCCGCGGCAGGCCAGATCGGGTTAAAGATACTACCCTTTGGAGCTATCACACTGATGGGACGGAAGGACCCTTCGTTGGCAGGGATATCGTCTGTGGAAGTATACGTGTCCAGAAGCATCGCGCGAAATACAAAGAAGGCAGCAACCTTAGTCGAGCCGTCAAAAGGTACGTTAAACGCTGTTGGTACCTGCGGCGAAGAACCAGTGAGATCAATTTCTACTGAATCTCCCTTTACACGCACGCAGACTTTGATCGGTAAAGTAACATCGCGGTTGCGGCCATCATCATCCATGAACCCTTCGGCAAAATATTCTCCATCTGGAATCTTGGCAATCTCTGCGCGCATCCTGCGCTCAGTGTAATCCATCAGCTGTTTAGTGGCCTGAATTACGATTGCTTTACCGTATTTTTCTAGCAACTCCTCAAAGCGGCGTACGCCTAACTCAGCAGACGCAATCTGTGCCTCTAAGTCGCCCATCACGAGACCGGGTACGCGTGTGTTGTCGCGAATATATTTCCACATATCCTCATTACGCACACCTTCGCGATAGAGCTTAACGCCGTCCAGCAGCATACCTTCCGCCCAAACATCTGGTACGTCGATTATTAAGCCTGGCGTCGCTGCGCCAATATCAACATGGTGTGCAGTATTAGCGGAGAACCCGACAAGCTCTCCTTGGCTAAACACCGGCATCACAATCGCAATATCGGGAGAGTGCGACGCGCCTTTGTAGGGGTGATTGTGAATCACACAGTCACCAGGTTTCCAGTCTTCAATTTTTAGACTTTCGTGGATGCCACGGAGGTATCCAGGCAGGGACCCTATGTGCATGGGGGTCGAGTCACTTTCACATAAGGTATTGAAGTCGACATCAAATAGCCCTGCGCCAAGGTCCTGGCTTTCCCGAATGATCGAAGAGTAACTCATGCGATACAAAACGTTACCCATCTGTTCCGCGATAGAGTGCAACGCACCACCGACAACTTGCAGGGTGATTGGATCAAGTTCTTTAGTCATTTTTATGTTCTCCCTCAGACGCGCGCGATGCGCATGTCACCGTACGAAAGTACCGTCGCTGTATAGCCCGGCGGCACGATGGTTGTTGAATTATGCTGCGTAATGATCGCCGGCCCCTTAATCGTGTCATCACACAACAAATTGGTACGGTCATAGCGCGGCGTAGGCTGCGGCTTGCCATCGTCAAATATGGTATCAAGGCTATACATTAGAGCTTCACTTGGGTTTATGCGCCCACCTCGTCCCAATTTAGGCAATGTCAGTTGATCAACTTCAGCAGAAGCAACAACGCGTACGGTGACCCCTTCGGTAACTTGGTCACGGAAACCGTGCCCATAGGCCTCCTTATGAACACCAAAAAAAGACTCGATAATCTCTTGCTTATTCTTCTGCGTCAACTTTCCATCAGGCATTTCGGCACGGAGCTCAAAACCCTGTCCCAGATAACGGCACTCCATGATTTTCTTGAAGCGGCGCGCGGCAGGCTCGATACCGTCAGCCTCCAGCTGTGCGTTTGCCTCTACCGATAGCGCCTCAACGATACTATTGATCCGTGCCACGGCATCGTCATCAGCATCATCCAGCGTTTGAAGGACGGACCGTGTATATTCATACTGAAGGTCTGTCACCAGTAGGCCCATCGCCGCCGTGATTCCCGGTTGGACTGGCGAAATAACATCCCGAGCCTGGATCATTTCTGCCAGTGCTACCGAATGCAACGGACCGGCGCCGCCAAAGCCCATGAGTGTAAACCCCCTCGGATCGATACCCTTCGCGACTGAGTTGGCGTTGATCGTCAGCGCCATATTATTGTTTATAATTTTGAGGATGCCCAATGCGGCATCTGTTACGCTCAGACCCAGCGGATCTGCTATATGTTTCTTGATAGCTTTTTCAGCCAAGGCCTTGTCGATGGAAAGATCGCCACCTAAAAACCTTTTTGGATCCAGACGACCAAGAGCCACCTGAGCATCGGTAACAGTGGGCTCTGTGCCACCTTGACCGTAACAAGCGGGGCCAGGAATTGCGCCGGCCGAACGCGGCCCTACACGGAATGCACCGCCTGCATCCACATAAGCGATTGAGCCGCCACCAGCACCAATAGCATCAATATCAATCATAGGGGCCAGCACGGGTAACCCTGCTACTTCAGTGTCACGTGGGTTCTTGGTGCGTAATTCACCATCCTGAATGACAGAAATGTCTGCAGAGGTACCACCAATATCTATGGTAATCACATTACCAGTATCACAGTGTCTGCCAGTCCATCGCCCACCGATAACACCGCCCGCAGGGCCAGAAAGGAGCAGGCCAATGGGGCGAGATGCCGACTGGTCAATTGTGGAAATGCCTCCGTTAGATTGCATGATCCGCACAGTAGCATTGATATCATTTTTCTTCAGGCGACTTTCCAGACTACGTAAATACAACGCAGTCTTAGGACCGATATAAGCGTTCATCGCAGTTGAGCTGAAGCGTTCATACTCACGGATCACGTTTACCACTTCTGACGACGCACAGACAAAGGCATCCGGCATCACCTCTTTGACTATCTCGACAGCGCGCTTTTCATGGGCATCATTAAGAAACGAAAATAAAAATCCGACAATCACCGCGTCTAGCCCACGTTTTTTAAACAACTCAGCAGCAGCACGCACTTCTTCTTCAGACATTGGCGTCTCAATTTCACCAGTGGGCGGCGTCAGCCGTTCAGTAATTGGTATACGATTCCGCCTTTTTACCAGGGGCTTAGACTGCCAAGGCACATCAAATTGCAAGGAGAAGTTATGCGGGCGCTTATGACGCGCCATATGCATAATATCGCGAAAACCACGCGTCGTCAGCATGCCCACTTCGGCACCACTACGTTCAATAACCATGTTAGTTGCAACGGTAGTTCCATGAAACAGCACGTCTATGTCGCCGGGCTTAACGCCTGCCTGCTTGCACACCTGCAGCACTCCGGCAACCACTCCTTCTGATTGATCATGGGGGGTTGATGGCACTTTCGTCACCACCACATCCTGATTGTCCTCCCCCACTACGCGTGTGCGTTCCAGCACAATATCGGTAAATGTACCGCCGACGTCTACGCCAACTCGTATCATCCTGTGTCCTTTCTAGATTGTTCAATGTCACTTCGTATTATCGTTTCAGTGGCCATTCCCGCACGAAGCAGTCGAATATCAGCACCACTGGGTGAAGAAAGAAGAAAGCTTGTTGGAAGGCCAATCGCATCTTGCCCATTGGGGATAGCTAGGCCAGGAAGGTCATAAAAACTTCCAATGCTGGTATTTCGGTTTGCCCGCAGGTTGTGGTACTTGAAGGCCTCACCGTCTCCCTCAAAATCACTGAGCGCTGGTGCAGTATCAGGCGTGGTCGGCATAGCCAGAAAAGCACCGTCCAGAGCGTCATGTATCAGCTTCATACCGCAAGCACGCTGGCGTTGCAGTGCAACCAGATCATGGGCGGACATCATACGGCCGATCTCTATTCTTGCACGCACCCGTTCGTCCATGAGTACAGCGCCATCGCCGTCCATAACATTGCGGTGTTCGTGAAACGCCTCTGCCGCAACGATAGAACCCAAATCACGCAACATACCCGCAGCCACTTCCAATGCCGGAATCGCCATATGTCGGATTTGAACACCGGCCGCTTGCAATCGATCCAGACTGGTCTGAAAGTTAGTAGAAACCGCACAAGATAATTCATCAACCACATATCCCGTAGGTACAATGATGCTCAATTTCTCTAATGGAGAGCTACCTATTTGGCCATCTACTTGGCCAGTTATCACTTGATAAATCAAGGCGCAATCTTCCACAGAATGCGCTATTGGGCCCAAAGTGTCTTGAGTGCGCGACAGTGCGAAACAGCCATCGGTAGACACCTGCCCTTCTGAGGTTTTGAGACCAACGACTCCACAAAAAGAGGCCGGAATACGCACTGATCCAGCAGTATCCGAGCCTATCGCAGCAGGCGCTAGGCCCGCAGCAACGGCTACGCCCGAACCGGAAGAGGATCCGCCTGGAGCATGCAGTTTAGAACTTCTTGGGTTCAGCGGTGTACCAAAATGTGGGTTTTGCCCCAAGGCAGAATACGCAAACTCTGCCAGATTGACCTTACCCAAAGTCACCATCCCTGCTCGCGTGGCATGACGCACTGCTGGCGCATCAGCGCAAGCAAAGGGGGCATCTCGGAACAGACCAGAAGCTGCCGTCGTGCGCGTGCCTGCTATATTGACAAGATCTTTCCATGCGATCGGAACTCCGTCTAAAGGGGACAAGGAGTACCCGCGAGCGAGCCGCCCATCGGCAGCGCGGGCTTCGGCCAATGCGCGTTCACGGGTAACAGTCAGAAATACAGGGCTGGTTTGTGCCTCTATCCGTTCAAGAAAGAACTTGGCTACCTCGACCGCACCACCTTTATCCGCGGCGAGACGCCGTCCGATCTGCACAGCAGATGCATGCTCTAACTCGTTACTTGCTAGCGCCTTCGACTGGTTTTCTTTAACCGTCATGTATTATCCAATAGGACGGTTGTCCGGCCGGAAGGCCAGCATAAATCCATTATCACACCAGGGGCCATACCCACATCGGAAATTTTTTCACGGTGAGACTCGATTTTGACATCA
>Ga0209502_10002067_pt1 | contig 17152 bp, 12 predicted proteins | sample ArcticOcean_MG_C_10_FD_187442 | JGI IMG/M metagenome (GOLD analysis project Ga0209502, IMG submission 187442) | Marine microbial communities from western Arctic Ocean - ArcticOcean_MG_CB11_90 (SPAdes) (version 2) | ecosystem: Environmental > Aquatic > Marine > Oceanic | place: Arctic Ocean...
GCGTGACAGGCAGGCGCTCTAACCAACTGAGCTACACCCCCATTTTTACTTGGTGGGCGGTAAAGGACTCGAACCTATGACCCTCTCGGTGTAAACGAGATGCTCTACCAACTGAGCTAACCGCCCTAAACAATTACATGCTTTATAACCGCATAAAAACGTCGTGACAAGGAAGAATATTAATTGTTTATAAAGTTAGCGAGATACATAAGTGAAACAAGTGCTATCCCATGCTATCCTTTGCTTTAAGATACTCAGTTGTTTGCTCTATCCCTAAACTATCCTTAGCAAAACCCTACTCTTCCGTGTGTTATTAATTTTAGTTTAACCGCCTGTAAGATGATCTGTGGCAACAATGCTATTTTTGTTATCACAAATATAGAAATGTCCAAAAACATTGTCATATAAACTTTCAATTTGAATAATCCCTTTGTAAAATTCACCTGCTTTATCTAAATCGAGCAAGTCATTTAAGTTTAATGAAATCATAGGCTGCTTAAGATTTATTTCTATCGAAGTTAAAAATTCTTTTTTATTATCCAACAAAAATCTAATTTTTATCTCCTTTGAGGAGTAATTCTTTTTTTTATTAATATATAGTAATAGATAGTTTTGAATAGATTCATCAGATACATTATTTTGAAAATGAAAAAACTTTCTAGCAGTAGACTTATTGTCTATTTCTAATGGCACCAATTCATCATTGATAATTTTCCACTCGCAGCGCCATAAGTGGCCGCAATCACCAGATGAACTTGTACTATCATACCTCACAACAATTTTAGTTTCATGTTTGTAATGAAATTTACAAACCAAAAAATAAGGTGCTTCAATTTTTCTTTCAAAAATCTCTGAAATTTTTGCTTTATAAGAACCAGATGTAATAATATCTTTTTTTTCAATAATTGTAGTGCCATTTATTATTGCGAAAGTTACATTTTGTTTGTCTAATTTTGTTTCTTTTTCATCGATAAAAATTACGGGATCAATATCATTCATCGGTGGACACCAAAATCCTTGGAGCGATTCTACTGGTTTTTGATTTATAAAAGTTTTAGAGTGAGCAGATCCATTGTGCCATACAGATTTAGGTTCATTATTATTGTTAAGTATCATATTGAAACCATTTGGGGTTAAGGTGTTTTCATTTTCTTTATTTAATCTGCATCCAATAGAATAATGATAATTTTTTTCATTTTTATGCTTCGATAATAAAGATCTAGACCATAAATCTTTTATTGTAAATTTTGCTTTTTTTTCAAGGGGAAAGCTATGACAAGTACATTGAAGGTTATCATTGGAGTCGTAATAATTTCCCCAAAATCTCATATGTCCATTATCAACACCGTGATTTAATGGTAGTTTAGGATGAAAGGCTTCAGCAAAAACTGTTTGTCCTTCTAAACCTTTCCATATTTCATTTAAATCTATCTCTTTAATATCTGCTGGCGTAAGCCAAAAACAATTTTGAGCCACAATATTTCGATGATTGATTAAAGTTAATCTAATAAGAAGATTTTTTCTGAGGGCATAATTTACTGAAAAAAAATGATAAATTAATATTTTCGACTTATCTTTTAAATAAGGCACCCAGCCAAAAATAGAATTTAATTTCTTGTCAATATGGGTATTTTTTTCCTCTATAAAATTATCAAAGTTTAAAAAAAATCTTTTATCCTGACTCGTAATTTTTCTTAAATTAGTTTGATAATTAAAAATTTCATTTCTAGAGATTGTTCTCTCACTATTTTTATTACAATAATTATAAAGATTTATAATAGGATAAAATCTATTTTTAATAATTAATTTAGCTTTATTTTTAATTTTTTGAGATAACATAAATGATAATGTACATATAATGCCTTTTAATTCTACAAGAATAACTGCTGTTTGCTTGCTTGGTATTCTATGCCGGATAATCTATTAATGTTGATAAGAATGAAAAATAGCAAGCAATTGTTTTAATATGCCACATCAGTGTAAACGAGATGCTCTACGAACTGAGCTAACCGCCCCACAACAAATAGATCCGAGGTATACAATAAAAAAATAATAATGTAAAAATAGAACTTATTTGCTATTTAAATAAACTCTAAATAAAATGCATCCATATGTTGATTAATTGTAAATCATGTGAGAAAAAATTTGTTGTTCCGGACAGCGCGATAACTGAATCAGGAAGATTGGTCCAGTGTAGTTCTTGTGGGAATAAATGGACTCAATATCCAGTTAAAAGTGTCAAAATAGAAAAATTACAATCTATTAGAAAAAAGACTACAAAAACGAAACCTAGACCAAAAAAAAATCTCTATACAATTGAATACTTGCAAAAAAAGCATGGTTTAGTAATTGGGGAGGCAAGTAATAAACCTGATAGTGAAACTGCTAGTACAACGAAGAGGCAAAGTGGTTTTGGTTTTTATGGATATATAGCTTTTTTAATTGTTTTTTTGGCTTCATTATTTGGTGTTTTAAATTTAACAAAAGAAATAATTATTTTGAAATACCCATCCACGGAAATATATATAAGCTATTTATACGAAGTGATTGAAATTATAAAAAATTCATTTCTGAGCCTATAAATAAATTTAAAAATAAAATTAATTTTCTAAATCTTTAATATCAATAAAATTATTACTTAAGTTTGCGTTGTTTTTTTTAATATCTTTAAAAAAATTCCACGCTAAAACTAAAATTGGAAGGTTTTTTTCTTTTATATTTTTTTTATCTTTAATTTTTATTTTTACACCGGGTATAAATTTATTAAGTTTTAATTTATTATCCTCAATAATAAAATCAATTTGATCGGAGATTCCAAAAAAATTAAGTGCTGTTGTTGCTTTAGCAGGTGCTCCATATCCAATAATTTTTTTATTTTTTAATTTTAATTTATTAATATTTTTAACAACATTTTCTTTTAATTTGTTTATTTTTTTTCCAAACTCTTGGTATGTTTTAAAATCTTTAATTCCAAAAACTTCCTCTTCTTTAAGTAAAATTTTAAGACTATTTTCGATTTTTATTTTTTTCTCTTTTTTAACATATACTCTTATTGAGCCACCATGTGTGTTAATTTTTTCAGCTTTAAATATTGTACATTCAAATTGATTAAAAAAATTAACTAAAGAAGTAAGAGACCAGTAATTATAATGCTCATGATAAATGTTATCAAAAGTAAGATCTTTCAAAGTGTTTAGTAGATATTGAACCTCAATTATAATAGTTCCATTTTTGCTTAATAATTTCAACATACACTCAACCATTTCTTTTAAATTATCAGCGTGCGCAAATACATTTGATGCTAAAATCAAATCTGCATTTTTTTTTATATTTTTTAAATTTTTACTTTCAAGAAAGCCATTATAAGTTTTAATTTTATTATTGTTGGCCAATTTTGCTAAATTTTTTGCAGGCTCTACACCTTGAATTTTATTAAATCCCAAGTCTTTGAAGGGTTTAAGTGCAACACCATCGTTACTTCCAATATCGATTATATAAGATTTTTTCGGCTTTAATTTCAATTGTTTAATATAATTTTTGGCAGCTTCAATGAAATGACTTCTAAATGAAGTGGAGGTAGATGAGGTGTAAAGATAATTTGAAAACATTTTTTTGGGATCGACAGCTACAGAGAGCTGGCAGTTATGACAATTAGGACAATAGTTAACTTCTAGTGGATATAATTCACATTTTTCTTCTCTCTTGTTTAGTAAATTGTTTGCTAAAGGCTGGTAACCCAAAGAAATAACTCTTTTTAGATTAATATTGTTACAAGACCTGCATTCAAACTTATAATTACTGAGTAACAAATCTCTTTCTTTTTCATCTACAAAAACATGTTTAATAGTGTGGGTAATTCCATAGTTATTATGCTCCCTTTCCCCCCTTACTAAATTTAAAAAAGTCGTGTCTTTAGTAAAAACCATGGTATGTGCTACGTTTGGTTTTATAATTGATAACTGACCTTCGTTTACTACTTGTGTAATTTTTGGTGAGTTAGGGTTAAGTATATCTTGAAAAACTTCGATTATCTGGCCTTTGGTAAACAAACATTTTTGTTCTTGTTGTGGGTGATAATGGTTTGCTCTGATTGTACCTTTTTTAGAATCTATTAAACCTATTAAATTAATTGGTTCCGTTAACTCATGATTGCTGATTTTTCCTCTTGCGTCAATATACTCGTTATCACCATCTCTAACATGTTCTAGATCTTTAATTAAATTCTGCTTAGACCATTTTGAAATCATTTCTTGGATACTTTGATCTAGATTATACAAAAATTTAAAACCTGTTTTTAAAATTTTTTTGTTAGAAAGAGAAAATCCTAAGTTTGGGATTTCATCATTAGTTTCTTTTAAAGTTACTTTAGGATTGTGTTTTTTGCATATTTCAGCAACTTCTCTTACGGTTATAGTGTCTTTAGATAAATTAAAAATTTCTGATGAAATATCATCTCTTTCTTCCATTTCTTTAAAACACCTTGCAACGTCAATTAAAGGAACTAAACTTTTTGTTTGTCTGCCACCAGCAAAAAGTTTAATGGAACCATCTTGAGAGGCAATCTTAGAAAAAAGATTTGGCATTATATCAATACGAGACGTATCTGTTGAATATCCATAAACTGAACCTAATCGTAAAATAATATAATTTTTTCCAGAGTTTTTTAACTGTTTTTCATTCAATGCTTTTGAGGTTGAGTAGGAAAGAATGGGTTTTAATTTTGCTTCTTCAGAAATTTCATTTTCTACTCTTTCTATTCCTTCGTAAACAACATGGGTTGATGGAAAAATTATTTTACATTTGCTGTTTGTGGCATCAAGTATGTTCTGAGTTCCTTCCTCAGCAACAGTTTTGATTTTGTTATCTTTTATGTCAATACTTTCACTTTTGGTTCTTGGTACATCTGTAATGCCAGCGAGATGGTGCACAACATCAGCATTCTTACAGTATTTGTTTATTAGCTCTTTATCTAGAATATCTCCTTGTACAAATTCCATATTCCAATTTCTGATTTGGTTAACTCTTTCAGAAATAAATCTATTATCTATAACAGTTATGTTGTTGTTCCAGCTTACACCTGAATAAATTTTACAAAGTTCAGTACCTATATATCCAAGTCCACCAGTGATAATAATATTTTTCTTCATCAGGTTTTTACTTTAATTGAAAAAAATTTTTTTTAGAAGCAAATAAGAAATTAAAATTCTAATGTCTGCTTGTGATTGAAGATTCTTCTTTGTTTTTTGAAATTTTTTCTATTTCAGCCCATTCTACTCTTTTTAGTTCTTTGGTAAGGGCGTGTTTTAATACTTCATCAACATTTTTAACTGGAATAATTTCGATATTTTTTTTAATAATGTCTGGAATTTCTACTAAATCTTTTTTGTTTTCGAAAGGTATTAAAACTTTTTTAATTCCTGCTCTATGAGCAGCTAGTAATTTTTCTTTTAACCCTCCTATAGGAAGCACAATTCCTCTAAGAGTAATTTCTCCTGTCATTGCAATGTTTTTATCTACTGGTATTTCGGTAATTGCAGAAACGATTGACGTTACCATACTAACACCTGCTGAAGGTCCATCTTTAGGAGTTGCTCCCTCTGGAACATGCACGTGAAAATCTTTTTTGTCGAAAATTGGAGGAATAATACCGTAATCTAAGGATTTTGATCTTATATATGATTTTGCAGCTTTAATAGATTCTTGCATTACATTGCCTAATTGACCTGTAATCTCCATTTTACCTTTACCTGGCATTATAACAGTTTCGATTTTTAATATTTCTCCTCCTACTTCTGTCCAAGCCAATCCTGTTACTACACCTATTCTATTTTGCTCTTCTATTTCACCGTAGTTAAATTTTTCTATTCCTAAATAGTTTGATAAGTCTGATTCTATAATATTATTATTAATTTTTTCATCACCATCTATTTTTTTAACTACTTTTCGAGCAATTTTTGAGATTTCTCTCTCTAAATTTCTAACACCAGACTCTCTAGTGTAATTTCTTATTATCTTTCTGTTTGTAGGTTCGTCAATTTTCCATTCATGAGATTTGAGTCCGTTATTCTCACTCTGTTTTGGAATTAGATATTTTTGAGAAATATTAACTTTTTCATCTTCTGTATAACCAGGTATTCTAATAACTTCCATACGATCTAGAAGAGGGGGTAAAATGTTTAAAGTATTTGCCGTTGTTACAAACATTACGTCAGATAAGTCATAATCAACTTCTAAATAGTGATCATTGAATTCTTTGTTTTGTTCTGGGTCAAGCGCTTCTAACAAAGCTGACGAAGGGTCTCCCCTGTAGTCGTTTCCTACTTTGTCTATTTCATCTAATAAAAACAAAGGATTTTTTGTTCCTGCTTTTTTCATCATCTGAATAATTTTACCTGGCAAAGAACCTATATAAGTTCTTCTGTGACCTCGTATTTCAGCTTCATCTCTAATACCACCTAATGATATGCGAATGAACTTTCTGCCAGTTGCTTTTGCAATTGATTTTCCTAAAGAAGTTTTTCCAACACCTGGAGGACCAACTAGACATAAGATAGGGCCTTTTAGTTTTTGTATTCTTTTTTGTACTGCTAAAAATTCAATTATTCTTTCTTTCACTTTATCTAAGCCAAAGTGATCTTCATCAAGTATTTTTTGTGCATTTTTAAGATCTTTATTTACTTTACTTGTATTTGACCATGGTAACTCAGTCATCCAGTCTAAGTAGTTTCTGACAACGGTTGCTTCGGCTGACATTGGACTCATTGATTTTAATTTTTTTAATTCGGCCATACATTTTTCTAAAGCTAATTTTGGCATTTTAGCTTTTAATATCGCTTTATTTAAACCTGCAATCTCATCTTTACCCTCGTCTATTTCTCCAAGTTCTTTTTGAATAGCCTTAAGTTGCTCATTTAAATAATACTCTCTTTGTGTTTTTTCCATCTGATTTTTAACTCTACCTCTAATTTTTTTTTCAACAGAAATTACACTTGTTTCTTTTTCAACTAATTCGTTAATTCTTTCTAATCTTTTTTTTAAATCTATAATTTCCAAAAGTTCTTGTTTTTCAAAAATTTGTAAATTTAAATTTGACGCAATATTATCTGCTATTTGGCTTGAATTTTTTAATTTTTTAATTTTATCCATTGAATCTGAAAGATCTCTTTTGTTAATAATTAACAATCTTTCAAATTTTTTGATTAAACTTAATGCATAGAGATCAGATTCTTTGCTTTTATTTGTATCTTCGATAATTTCTATATTGCAACTTAGAAAACTTGAGTCTTCTTTTTTTATCTCAAGAATTTTAACTCTTTTTTCTCCTTCTACTAAAACTTTAACTGTTCCATCAGGTAACTTAAGTAGCTGTAAAACTTTACTTAAGCAGCCATATCCATAAATATCTTTATTTTTTGGCTCATCTATTTCTGAATTTTTCTGTGAAACTAATACTATTGATTTATCTGTTTTCATTACCTCTTGGAGAGCCTTAATAGATTTTTCTCTTCCAACAAAAAGTGGAACTATCATTGAGGGAAACACAACAATGTCTCTTAATGGTAATAAAGGTTTTGAATTAATTAAACTCATATAATAATTATATGGTACTTAATGTTGTAATATCAAGGATGTTGTTTAAGATTAAGCTACTGATGTTGATTGTTTTTTGCCATATGTGACAATAGGGTCAGTGTGGCCTGTAACTGCTGATTTATCAACGGTTACTTTAAGTACATTTTCAAGTTCAGGCAGCTCAAACATAGTTTTTAATAAAACACTTTCTAATATTGATCTAAGTCCTCTAGCACCTGTTTTTTTCTTTATAGCTTTTTTTGCTATTTCATTTAATGCTTCATCTTTAAAATCTAACTCAACATTTTCAAATTCAAATAATTTTTTATATTGTTTTGTTAGGGAGTTTTTAGGGTCTTTTAAAATTTTTATTAAAGATTTTTCATCTAAGTCATTAAGAGTGGCAATAATTGGCATTCTTCCTATAAATTCAGGGATTAAACCGTATTTAATTAAATCTTCTGGCTCTAAATTCTTTAAGGTTTCTGTTAATTTTTTTTCCTCTTTGCTGTTAACTTTGGCTCCAAAGCCTATTGATGTCCCTTTGCCTCTCATTCCAATTATTTTGTCTAAGCCTGCAAAGGCTCCTCCACAAATAAAAAGTATATTGGTTGTGTCTACCTGTAGAAATTCTTGCTGAGGATGTTTTCTTCCACCTTGTGGAGGTACACTAGCTACTGTTCCTTCCATAATTTTCAGAAGAGCTTGTTGCACACCTTCACCAGAGACATCTCTAGTAATAGATGGATTTTCAGACTTTCTGCTTATTTTGTCGACCTCGTCTATATAAACTATTCCTCTTTGAGCTTTTTCAACATTATAATCTGCTGCTTGTAATAATTTTAAAATAATATTTTCTACATCTTCACCTACATATCCAGCTTCTGTTAACGTTGTTGCATCCGCCATTGTAAACGGCACATCTAAGATTCTTGCCAAAGTTTGAGCTAAAAGAGTTTTTCCGCATCCGGTAGGACCAACTAAAAGTATATTTGATTTTGAGAGTTCAACTTCTTTATTGTTTTTATTTTCGTGGTTCAATCTTTTGTAGTGATTGTGAACAGCAACAGATAAAACTTCTTTAGCAAAAGGTTGGCCTATTACATAATCATCTAGGACAGTGCAAATTTCTTTTGGTGTTGGCACTCCGTCTTGATGTTTTACTAAAGAACTTTTGTTTTCTTCTTTGATAATATCCATACAGAGTTCTACACACTCATCACAAATGAAAACTGTCGGACCCGCAATTAATTTTCTAACTTCGTGTTGGCTTTTGCCACAAAATGAGCAATAGAGAATATTTTTATTATTTTTTTCTGACATATCGAATCAATACCTTATTTGTAAATTAGGGAAATCTTGATAGCAAGTATAAGTTGTGTGGAAGGCTAGATGTTGTGTACTACTTTCTTTTTTCTACCACAGAGTCTATCAATCCGAATTTTTTTGCTTCTTCAGCGGTCATGAAATTATCTCTTTCTAGCGCTTTTGCTATTTCCTCAACCGGTTTACTAGTGTGTTTTGCGTAGATTTTATTAAGTCTTTCTTTCAGCATTAAAATTTCTTTTGCATGAATTTGGATGTCTGTAGCCTGACCTTGAAAACCTGCAGAAGGTTGGTGAACCATAATTCTTGAATTTGGCAGAGAAAATCTTTTACTTTTTTCACCTGCAGCTAAAAGAAAAGATCCCATTGACGATGCTTGACCAATACATAAAGTAGATACCGGAGAATTTATATATTGCATTGTATCGTAAATTCCAAGACCTGCAGTCACTAATCCACCAGGACTATTGATGTAAAAATAGATTTCTTTTTTTGGGTCTTCAGATTCAAGAAATAACAACTGAGCTGTAACTAGAGATGCAACATTATCATTTACTGGGCCAACAAGGAAAATAATTCTTTCTTTTAAAAGTCTAGAGTAAATATCGTAAGATCTTTCACCTTTGCTAGTTTGCTCGACTACCATTGGAATTAAATTGTTCATTTGCTCTTCAATACGACTCATGGGTAAATTTATATAACTTAAGGTTACTTTTTACTAATTTTTTTTATTTTTTTTACTTCAAGAGAAGATTTATTGTCTTTTTTTTCTTTTTTAGCTTCTGTTTTGTCTTCATGTGAATGATTGTCAGGATTTGTATCTGATGACTTTTGTGAAACTTTATTAAAATCAGAAATTATTTTTTCAGCTTCAGTAGTCGAAATATTTTTTTTTGTAAGTTTAATTTTAGATTTAAATAAAGATAGAATTTTATCTTCATATAAAGCTCCCTTTAAGCCTTGCGCGGCCGAAGGATTTTTTTGGTAGTAATCAAGAACCATTTTTTCTTGTCCAGGCATACCTTTTATTTGTTTTTGAATTTCAGCTTTAGTGTCGTCATCGGATACTTTTAGGTTATTTTTTTCTCCGTATTCATTCAAAATTAAACCTAATTTAATTCTAGATTCAGCTATCTTTAAATTTTTGTCTCTATGTTTTTCAATTTCTTCTTTTTTAAGACTGTGAGTCATTGTATGAACTTCCTGCTCTACAAGATTTTTTGGTAATTCTATTTTGTGAAGTTTTTCTATTTGATCTAAGATTTCTTTTTTTGTAATTGAATCTAGGGATTGCTTGTGTTGGGCGGATATTTGTTTTTCAATTAAAGATTTAAGATCATTTAAATCTTTTGCTCCCATGTTTTTTGCAAAAGTATCATCTATTTTAGTTTCATTTGCTGTTTGAACATTTGTTATTGTGCATTCAAATTTAGCTTTTTTATTTGCAAGTTCTTTATTTGGATAATTTTCTGGCAAATTAACTTCTATCATCTTAGTGTCATCTTTTTTAACACCAATTAATTTTTCATCAAAACCTTTTAAAAAAAGATCTTCACCTATTACAAGCCTTGTATTTTTTCCCTCACTACCTTCAAACTTTTTTAAATCTACTGTAGCTTTGTAGTCGAAGATTACTAAATCACTTTTTGCAGACTTATCTTTTTTGTCAGTAAATGTTTTATTATTTTTAGCAATATCTTTAATTTTTTCTTCAATTAGTTTGTTTTCAACCTTAACTAAGTATTCATTTGCTTTATATTTTTCAAAATCTGCTAATTTTATCTCGGGTAACGAATCTACTTCTAATGTATAATTTAGATCTTTACCTTCACCAAAAGTTTTTAAATCTATCTTTGGTTGTCCTGCAGCTTTTATTTTTTTTTCGACTAATGCACTGTTTGAACTTTCTTGCAGCATCTTGTCAATAACTTCGCCATATATAGCTTTACCAAATTGGTTCTTAATAACTGCTGGCGGAACTTTACCTGGTCTGAAACCTTTTAGACTAACTTCAGATTGTAACTCAGATAATTTTTTATCCAATTTTTCTTGAATTTTTTTTTTGTCTATAGTTATGGATAAAACTGTCGTTAGTCCTTTTGTATTCTTTACTTCTATTTTCATTTATATTTCCTGGTGGGCAAGAAGAGACTCGAACTCTTAAACCTTGCGGTACTAGTTCCTAAGACTAGCGCGTATACCAATTCCGCCACTTGCCCATTTAGACAAACCAATCTAAATATTTATTTTTGTTGTCTATCAAATATTTAGGTAAGTTGTTATCATTAAATTTAGTTAAATAAACTCTATTATTCTTGTTCCACTTTTTAAAAGCGTCTATTTTATCTACTGAATGATCATATGGAATATACCTATTTTTTATCATGTCTTCAATATCTACACTCTTAATGCCGGTAAGATCAAATTCATCATGGTGTTCATCATTTTTGTGTTTTATGTATATGTCATTTGGGCTTTTTAGCTCAGTAAAATGCCAGCCGCCATCACTGATAATTTGCAGGTCTATGTATTTTTCTTTTTTATAAATAGCATCGAATCTCCACCATTTATACTTTTTACTTTTAATTTCCCTTAAATGTCTAAATGAGCTTAGGTCTTTGTATTTACACGCTCTAGAACCAAACCAATTGTGCGATTCTAGCACTAAATTAAATTTATAATGAAAGTGTTTTTGCTTAAATAAAACTATTTTTTTTTTTATATTTCTGACGTTGATTTTAGTTAGATCGGGTATCTCATCGCTGTCACTGTATATTATCCAGTCATTATCATTAGCTTTGCTAAAATAAGAAAGTATTTTATTTCTTTGTTTGTCAATTCTACTAGCGGCATTAAAACGGAAAAGTGAATTATTTGATTTATTTGATTTGTTTATTTCAATTAAATTATTTGGTTCTTTGTCGACAATAAGATGTACAATTTTATCTTTAAATTTTGAAAAATTTTTTATATCAAAATTAATTTGCTTTTTTTGGCCACTATGAGTGTATGTTGCTTCACAAACAATAAATTTATCCACATATTCATTTAATATGTTTAATCTTAGCTCAAACAATAATGGTTCGTTGAAGTAGGTTGTGCAATCAAATATTTTCATTTTTTTAATTTTAGTAAGGTGTAATAAATAAAATTATAGAAAACTATTAAAAAAAAAAAATAATAACGTGATAAAAAACCGTCTTTTTGAATATAGATTGCTGGAATAATCATTATAAAATACATAAAGTTAATAAGAAAAGATGTTTTAAAATTTGAATTAATGAGTTTTTTAGATTTTAATAAAAAGTTGTAAAAAAGCATATGAAGATGTTCTCCATCTGGTTTCAGGGGAGATTTTTTTTTGAAAGATTTTCTAATAAATGAAAAGAAAACTTCATAAAAAAGATAAAATAAAATTGATGAATAGAAAAAAGGTGATACATCAGGGTTTAACTGATGTGTTTTTATAATATTAATCGCTATTAATGAACCACACAGATAAGAGCCTGCATCACCTAAAAATATTTTAGCTCTTGGAAAATTAAAAAATAGAAAAGAAAATAATATAATTATTTGAGTAATTAAAATTAATGAAATATCATAATGATCGTTAGTTAGATTAATTCCTAGCAGAATAAAATTAAGTATTAAAAAATGAATAGCTAAAAGACCGTTATAACCGTCGATTAAATTAGCCCCATTTATAATAAATAAAAAACACAATAAAGCAAAGCATGTTTTGAATATGTTATTTTCTAACCACAAGTTTAGAAATTCTAATCCTGATCTAGTTATATGCATTGAAAAAATATTTATACAAAAAAATAAAATTACCAACATCAATGCAAGTCTTATATTTGGGTTAATTTTTATTTTTAAATCATCTAAAAATCCTAAAAAAAATAAAAGTACTGAAATCGTAAAATAATCCTTTAAAAATACATTAAATTTTAAAAAATATAATAAGATGAATAAAATTAGTGAAACTAAAATAGCAATTCCCCCTGCTCTTGCTATTGGTTTTTTGTGAAATGCCTGCGGTTTTAAAAAGTCATTATCTAGAAGAGACCCTGAAAAAAAAAATTTTGAATATTTTGTAATAAAAAAAGTTATAGAAAAACTTATTGCAGAAAAAAAAATAAAAAAGTTTAAATTAAATTCTAATTGCATTTATTTATTGTATTTTTTTACTATATATATACCCGACATTATTATTATAAGTGATACTAGAACTTTCCAAGTGATTTGTTCGTCTAAAATTAGAGCCCCAAAAAAAACCCCAAATATAGGTATTAAATAAGCAACTTGAGTTTGAAATACAATTCCGTTATTTGAAAGTATTTTAAATCTAAGCCACCATGCAAAACCCGTTGCAACTACTCCTAAGTAGATTAATGACAATGTGGACTCAAATGTAGGAGTTGATTTGAATGGCTCTTCAAGCATGAAAGAAAGTGGCACTAAAGTAATCACGGACCAAATTAATGTTGATGTAGTCACATTTATATTTCCTGAATTTTTTAATTTTTTTAAAATAAGAATGCCTGAAATAGAATAAAAGGTTGATCCAAGTAAAATTATTAACACAAATAAATAATTGCCTTCATTTATTATTAATCTATCGAAAAATAAAAGTAGAATTCCAGTGAATCCTAAAATAATGCCTAATGATTTTAAAAATGTTATTTTCTCATCTTTGGTAAAAAAGTGAGCCAGGATTGACCCGGTTATAGGAGTTGTACTCATTAACATCGCTGCCAAATAACTGTCAATTTTATTTGTTCCTATAGCTATCAATGAAAAAGGGATAGTAATGTTACAAATCCCTACTAGCGCATAGATTCTCCAATTACTAGTAAAGGCATAAATTTTAATTTTATAAATAAACGAAACAGCTAACATGGTAATTGTTGCTAAAATCACTCTTATTAACGCTAATGTATAGGGCTCATAGGAATATGTAGCTATTTTTATATTAAAAAAAGAAGAACCCCATATAGCACCCAGAAGTAGTAGTAAAAAAATATCACTTGCTTTTGCTTGTTTCATTGCAATTCTAGATTGTATGTATGTGTTATATGCATAACTCTTATTGCTTTATATTATATTATTGAAATAGTGAAATCTGTTATGTTTAATACAATTTTTTAAATAATTACAAAGGAATTATTAATGAGCGTAAAAGAAATTTTTAAATTAATGAAAGATAAAGAAATTGAATTTGTAGATTTAAGATTTACAGACCCAAGAGGAAAATTACAACATTTAACTATGGACGCAACAATAGTTGATGATGAAATGTTAGAACAAGGTGTTTTTTTTGATGGCTCATCTATTGCTGGCTGGAAGGCTATTAATGAATCAGACATGATTTTAAAACCTGATTTAAGTAGGCCGATTATAGATCCTTTTAATTCTCACAATACTTTAAATTTATTTTGCGATATTTTAGACGCTGTTAAAAAAGATCCTTACGAGAGAGATCCTAGAGGTACTGCAAAAAAAGCTGAGGCATATTTAAATAAATCTGGTATTGGAGATAAAGCTTACTTTGGTCCTGAGCCAGAATTTTTTACATTTGATGACGTTAGGTTTAAAAATGACATGAACGAAACTAGTTTCATGATTGATAGCGCAGAAGGTCCCTACAATACTGGAAAAAAATTTGAAAATGGAAATATGGGTCACCGTCCTGGAGTAAAAGGCGGATACTTTCCGGTACCTCCAGTAGATAGTGCTCAAGACATGAGAGCTGAAATGTTAAAAGCTTTGAAAGATATGGGTGTTAAAGTTGAAAAACATCACCACGAAGTAGCACCTAGTCAACATGAGCTTGGCATGTATTATGGAAAATTAACCGATATGGCCGATAACGTACAGCTTTATAAGTACGCTGTTCATATGGTTTCACACTCGTTTGGAAAAACTTCTACGTTTATGCCTAAGCCAGTAAAAGGAGATAACGGTTCAGGAATGCACGTGCACCAGTCAATCTGGAAAGGAGACAGTCCTATATTTATGGGAGATAAATACGCAGGTTTATCACAACAGGCACTTTATTATATTGGTGGTATTCTTAAGCACGCCAAAGCAATTAATGCTTTCGCAAATTCAACAACTAATAGTTATAAAAGACTAATACCTGGATTCGAAGCTCCAGTAATTTTAGCTTATTCGGCTAGGAACAGGTCTGCATCATGTAGGATACCGATCATTATGAATAAAAAAGCTGCTAGATGTGAAATAAGATTTCCAGATGCAGCGGGTAATCCATATTTAACTTTTGCTTCTATGCTAATGGCGGGTATCGATGGGATTAAAAATAAAATTGATCCAGGTAAATCGTTCGATAAAGATCTATATGCATTAAGTGAATCTGAGGTCAAAAAAATTCCCACAGTTTGTGGTTCTTTGCGAGAAGCAATGGAAAATCTTGATAACGATAGGGCGTTTCTAACACAAGGTGGAGTTTTTACCGACGATCAAATTGATGCTTATATAGAACTAAAGTTTCAAGAAATCTACAAGTTTGAACATACTCCTCATCCAATTGAGTTTGAGATGTACTACAGTCAATAAAATATTAGATTTTCTAGCTCATTTTGACGAGTTAGAGAAATGAAAAAATATACCCTATATAAAATTATTTTTTTATTTTTAGTTTGCTTAAAATTTTCTTGCTTAATGGTTCGCCACGGTTAAAACTTAAGGGAGACTTTTTATTTAGTACCTTGTCATAATATTTTGGCTCAAGTCCATGTCCAGGCCTAATTCTTTTAATGTTATTTACACTAAATTTTTCTCCTTTTTTTATATCTTTAATTACAAAAATAGATCTCCTAAAAATTTTAGATTTTTGTTCGGAAACATCTCTATAAAAAAAAGTTTTTTTAAAAAGATTATGAGCTAGATCAATATCATCTTTAAATTTTTTTATTTCCTTACCTTTTAATGAAAATTCTATATCAAGACCTATTTTTTGATTATTTAGAGCTATATGCTTTTCTATAACTTCTGCACCAGCAGCAACTGCGGCAATTGCTATTCTATTGTCTTTAGAGTGATCTGAAAGCCCTACTCTACAATTAAACCTTTTTTTGAGAATTCTGATATTATTTAAATTAAAATCACTATTTTTTGAGGGATAATTGCTTACGCAATAAAGTAAGGTGATATCTTTTGCGCCATTTCTTTTAGCTGTATTAAAAGCTGATTCAATTTCAACCATAGACGCCATTCCGGTGGAAATAATAATTGGCTTTTTTGTTTTAGATATTTTTTTTATCAAAGGTAGGTCAGTCATTTCAAAAGATGCAACTTTATATATAGGGCAGTTTAATTTTTGTAGAAAATCAACTGATGTTTCATCGAAAGGAGTAGAAAAAATTTGAATATCTATTTTTTTTGCATAATTAAATAATTCTTCATGCCAATTTAGCGGAGTCTTTGCTTTGTCGTAAAGATCCCATAGATTGTAACCTTTCCATAAACCTTCAGTAATTCTAAAATATTTTTTTTTAGAATCTAAAGTCATTGTATCCGCTGTATAAGTTTGCAATTTAACTGCATTAGCACCATTTTTTTTTGCACATAAAATTAATTTTTTAGCCATGTGCAATTTACCACAATGATTTGCGGAAATTTCAGCTACAAAAAAAATAGGTTTAATCATAGGTCTAGATATTAATTAAGTTTAACTTTTGTAAATGCATGTGCCCCAAGAATAACCAACGCCAAATCCACTCATGAGTAGTATATCATTTTTTTTTAATTTACCTTGATTCATAATGGACTGTATTGCCAAAGGTATTGATGAAGAAGTAGTGTTTCCAATATTAAGGAGATTTCGAAATATTTTTTCATTTGGAATATTTAGTGATTTTTGCAAGGTATCTAAAATCAATTTACTAGCTTGGTGAAATATAAAAAACTTAATATTTTTTTTATTAATATTTGTATCTTTTAATATTTTTTCCACTTCTTTCGGAACAGATTCTCTGGCAAAACTATACATTTCACTTCCGTTCATTCTGATTTCATTCTCCTCAAGTTTAAAATTATCAAATCCAGAAGAGTCACTTCCTAATGAATATTTAATAAAATGTTTCTCAGGAGAGCTGTCTACTATTGTTAAGGTTAGCGCATCTCCAAAAACAGTTCGGCAAGACCTGTTATTTTTACTGATAAATTTTGAATACGTATCACAAGTTATAATTGCAGCTTTTTTAATCTTAAATTTTTGCATCAAAGAATC
>Ga0209502_10002079_pt1 | contig 17077 bp, 17 predicted proteins | sample ArcticOcean_MG_C_10_FD_187442 | JGI IMG/M metagenome (GOLD analysis project Ga0209502, IMG submission 187442) | Marine microbial communities from western Arctic Ocean - ArcticOcean_MG_CB11_90 (SPAdes) (version 2) | ecosystem: Environmental > Aquatic > Marine > Oceanic | place: Arctic Ocean...
TAATCTGCCCAGGCGTTTCAAACATATCAACGTCAACACCCAAACTTTTTAAATTTTCGTATACAAGTCCTGCGCCACCTCTTGTTTCTTTTTCTTCAATATAAGTTATAACAGGTACAGGTGCTTCAGGGCTAATACGTGTTGATGTTCCGTAGATATATTTGTCGATTATTACATCGCCAAGTACTAAAACTTTCATTTCATACCCTTTATGTATTGTGTGTTGTCTGGCAAATTTTGAATCCCTTGATCAAAAACTTCAACATGATAACGATACGCACTATCACTAATTTGTACATCGTTATTAAATTTTAATTCTTTTTGTGCAACCTCAGCTGTTAGTTTGCCAGTACCTGCAAGTACATAACTCCACAACGGCCAACCCGCTCCGCCCTCTGGTCTTGGGAATAATGTTGCATTAGGTACTCTGTGTTTACAAACTTCGTGCATAGACTTTACAAAGTCAGTAGCTGTTGCACCGCTGTTAATATACTTCCAAAATTCTGTATCTTTACGCCCGCATGTATAATGTGCTACTAAAAAGTCCTTCATTGTATCGTATAAATGAGCATTCTTTTTATTATAATCATCTACAGTTCCAATGTTACAGGTCTCTTCTTTAGTTGCTCCTAAGCAACCAAAAACAAAATGTTTTATCTGTATTATTGTTGTATGAATACTTGTTGCCTCTAATGGTTCTGCAAACGCTCCAGCTAGGCCAATTGATAATACGTTCTTAATCCAAAGTTTTTCTTGTCTACCACTATCAAATTTAATATGCCTAATTGGGTCAACTTTACGTCCAATTGTTTGTTCAAGTTCTGCATGTGCTTGATCAGGAGTAACAAAATCATCACAGAATACATAGCCACAACCGCGTCTATGTTTTGTAGGTATTTGCCAACACCAGCCGTTATTTTGTGCCCAGGCATTAGTTACTGGCTGAATAACTTCATCATCTTCATATGGTAAATGAAACGGTAATGCACTGTTTACAGGTAAATTATCCTTGTAACTTTTCCATTTGCCGCCAACTGCATTAATTAATATTCTATTAAATCCAGTAGCATCAATAAACATGTCACCTTCTACTGTCTTGCCATTACTTAATTTTACTGAAGTAACAAAACCTGTTTCACTATCAAGTTGTACATGCTCTACTTCACTATCAATATGTTCAGCATGTGTAGCAACTTTTTTGAAATATTGCCCTGCAAGATGTGCATCCATATGATATGCATGATTGCCGTTAACTTGTACAAGTGTATTTTTATTGTGATGTATTTTATAACCAAGTTCTGTTGCAATGTGTAGTAAATCTTGATCTCTAAAGCCTAAAGCATGTTGAAAAACAATATCACCATGGTCATTACTAGTAGGAGTGCCATCAATAGGACCAATATAAAACTTACTAGGATCTTCATTCCAGCCTATATGTTTAATGCCTAACTTAATTGTAGCATCACACTCTTTAATAAAGTCTTGTTCATTACAACCAAGGTCCCACATTTCATTTTGTATAATAGTTGTAAGAGCACCAGTAGTGCTTTCGCCTACTCCAACTACTCCAACTTTAGTACTTTCAATACAAGTAACTGTATGTTCTGGCTTAATTTTACTAATTAAAAGTGCCGCAAGCCAACCAGCTGTGCCTCCACCAACAACAACTATTTTCATAGCATTATATCTCTATCTGTACGACTCATAGCTTTTGAAAACCAGTCAACACCTAAGTTAGTAGTTTCAATTGCATCAGAGTGTGACATACTAACTATATGTCTTAGGTATTCTTGTTTCATAAACTCTTGTTGCTGTTCTTCTAGTTCTAATTTTGGTATCCTTGATACATCAGAGTGTGCTGGATATCCCATTTGTATTAACCAAAGTTGCCAATTAGGTGGATGAAATAGTGTAACTGAATGTACTCTAGAGTAAAAACTTCTTTTAGGATCCTTTAACCAACGTTCATAAAATTTATGTTTGTCTGATTTTACATGTGTTTCTTTTACAAAATTCCAAAAAGGTGTATCCCATTCAGTATCAGCATAATGACTGTTAATAAAATCAACAGCATCATCATACCAATCCATCATATAATTATTGTAAGCACTAATTCTCTTGTCATCATACCATTGCTGGGGTATCATTTTTGCAAGTTCTTGAACACCTGTTGTCATACTTGCTAACCCTGTACTCTCTAACGGCTCAATAAATCCGCCACTTAGGCCAATTGAAACAACATTCTTTTCCCAAAAGTTTTTACTATAATACGGGTTCCAGTCAATAACTTTCATATCTTCTGGTTTGATTCTTCCATCCCAATGATCGCTAAAATATTGTTTAGCAGTATCAACGTCAGTAATATCTCTATTGAATACCATGCCACTGCCCATGCGTGACTGTGTAGGAATTTTCCAAATCCATCCATGGTCTACAGCAGGACAATTTACATATGGTGTACGTTCTTTTTCAATATCTTCATATTCTACATGTCCTGCAACAGCAGTATTTGTAAATAATCTTCCTTCGCCTAGCAACTCAACTCTGTCTGGCTTTTTTAGTATTGAACCAAAGCCAGTACAATCAATAAAGAAGTCTCCTTTATGTGTTAGCCCGTTTGCTAATTTTAGTTCAGTAATATATCCTTGGTCGTCTCTAATAACATCTACAACTTCACTTTTAATAATATTCGTGTCTCTTTGACATATTTCTTGTAAACGTTTTACTAGTTTTCCGCAATCAATGTGATATGCTAGTGTTGTATACGCATGGTGTATGTCAATTTTATTATCCATAGTTGTTTTATAACAGGGTAAAGCCTGCTCTTGAAAGGTTTCACGCTTGCCTAGATCTGCCCAAACATCGTATTGTGTTATTGCTTGATCAATATATGATTTATTAAGATAAAAAGGATGCCATACAGTATTGCCTGGCTTCTTCCATCCCGGAAAGTTAATACCAGCCTTATACGTTCCATCTATTTGTGTAAACCAATCTCTTTCATGTAATCCACACTCTCTAAGAAAAGAAGGAAAAGTTAATACAGTTGCTTCACCAACACCAATAGGTGTTCCTACTTCTTTATCAATTATTGTTAATGGAACGTCCCACATATTATTTCGAATATATGCGGCTGTTAACCATGCCGCTGACCCACCGCCTACTATTGTAATGTTTTTGATTTGCTTCATTTTTTATCCTGTTCTAAATAATCAATTAGACTAAAAACTGTTTCAAATTTAGTTTGATTGGTTTTGCTTTGTAGTGTATTACGTAATCCCATATGTAATGGTTTGGGCCATCTTCCAAAACTAACCCATGCATATCCGTCATGTTCTTCGTTTAACGTTGGAAGGAATTCGTCTTTTAGTATGCACAGATATGTATGAAAACTAAATTTTTCATCTGTACTAATAAAAGTTTCTAATGGAATAGTTTTGATTATGTCCGGTAACTCACCGACTTCTTCGTGTATTTCTCTTTGTAGTGCAGGCCACGGAGCTTCGTCCTTGCCGTTAGTACCGCCTACTAATCCCCATACATGTTTTTGTTTACTTTGTGTGCGATGTAATAATAAAAACCGTTGTGTTTTAAGTGAATAAAACAAGGCACCACTGCATATAATTTCTTGACTCATACAAGTACTTATTTTAGAGTGACAGGCGCCAGGTGCCTTTTCGGTATTCGCCTTCGAATGAAAGTATCCATTCTGTACCAGTCCATCTGTACTGTACACCAGTATTTAGGTTGGTTATGTACTTTGTTTCAGTTCCGGAGTCTGTACTAGCATCAAATACAACGGTCCATTTGGTTCCATCCCATTCAACAATATCATTTTCACCAGCAACAAAGTCTGATCCGTCTGCATTTTTCCATGCATCTGGACCATCATATGGATCTTTAGAACTACCATCACTTGGATCCTGACCAAAATCCATAAGTCCGCCGACATTAGCACTTGTGTTTATAGCACCTAGTAGTAATAATCTTAGTCCTGCCGCTTTAGCAGTAGTAGGATTATATGTTCTTGGATTAATAATAAAGTCAATTGACCCTGTATTATTTCTACCTGCTGGAGACGATAGCGTTGTATTAGTTGGAATTGTGTCTTCGTCCCAATCAATTATTAATTGACTTTCGTCTAATGTATTAATAGTTACTGATCCGTTAACGCTTATACTCGTGTCTTCACCTGCTAGTATTTTACGTTGTAATTGTAACTGTGTAAGACCTGCTCTGTATTGGCCAGGTAATGCTTCAATTAACCTAGTCCAGGTTACTGTACCTGTTTTCCCTCGGTCAATTAATTGTGCAATATTATTCATAACAATCATGTCGTAGTCTTTGTAAGTAGTAGTACTAACTGAAACATTTAAAGAATCTCGTTGAATACGATCAGTTTGTTTATCCATTGCCGCTCTTTCTGCTGGACTATCGGAGTATGCTTTTAGTTCAGGTGTACTAATTCCTAAAGCAACATTACCATTTGATTCGTCAAATATACTCATTATAACATTTGTTATAATTCCTAACTTTTTAACCTTAGCAGGCATGTTAATATATATTGGTGTTGTAAAACTAAGTTGTGCAACATCAATTTCGCTTTCTGTTCCAATAGGAATTGATCTTGAACTAAAACTCATACTTGTCAATTCTACACTAGTTAAACTACTCCAATCAACATAGTTGTCAGTAGTTTGTATTTCTAGACTAGGATTAAACAACATTAATAGTTGTTCCATAATTTGTAATTTTTGATCCGTGTTAGTTGACCAAATATCTACGTTAACATTTAATGTATATGGACTAGGCATAATACGTTCTACTGTATAGTTCTTGCCTTGTGTGTTTAAATATTCGTTACCAGTATCGTCGTATGCTCTTTCTCTGATATGTACTTTGTTAGTATATGAACTATCTGAAGTACGAGACCTATCTTGCTCTAATCCTGTAATGTAGACTGCCATACGTGGAGCACTAGGTACTTTGTTTTCTGAATTATCTCTTAGAATATGCCCAACTTGACGTGTGATATCTCCGTACATAACAGGCACACGTACTATTTTGTTGTCACCGTCTTTATATGAGAAGTTACTAAACAGTCTTACTAACTGAGTAAGGTATCTTCTTATTTGTCCATCATAAAAATGTTGCATTAATTATCTGCCTTGGGTCTAAGTGCTTTGCCTAATCCCTGTCTTTCTACTACAGTGTCGCCTGCAATAGTTGATGCATTAGTATTATTAACAAAGCCACTTCTTTGTGTCTGTTTAGTATCAGTATTAGTCATTGTCATACGTACATTATCTTCCATCTTAACCCATCTTCTTCCGTCGTATCTAAATAATCTATTTGGTAACATATCAATTCTTAAGAAATAATCTCCCTCAACTTGACTAAGTGGGAAACTAATACCGCTTCCAAACGCTTCTCCATTAGGTGCTAATCCATCACCAATAATATAACCAGTATAGCCCTCACGCTCTGGTGTTTGGTTAACTCTATCTGCTAATTCATTTTGTGTACTTGCATCAAGTTCACTACTATCTGTTGTAACTAATTCAGGCTCACCGTTATCGTCTACTTGTAATGTATACAAATGACTAGTATCATAACCTGCTTTAGGAGCATCTGCTTCTGCTTGTGAAATAATAGCATCATTAACTTGCATTTCTCGCTCATATGTACTAAGAACATTACGTAATGTTTGTGAGCTTCCTTCTTCTGCTGGTAAATCAAGTATCTCTTTAAACTCTTGACTATCAAGAATCTGTTTCATTTTTACACGATATAAATGTGGATACCAAGTTGGTGAAAATCCTTCGCTTGCTCTGTTAACATCTTCTACTACATAGAAGCGTTTAAGAGCTACACTAAAATCATTAAGTGCATTTTCATCTTTTAAATGAGGTAATTCAATTACATCACCGGACATAATTTTACGCCCTAGTGTTTTTACACTGTAATTAATTGGTATTGTCATAAAGATGATATCATTTTGTAAGAATAAACCAAATTGGCTCATATCAAAATCTACATCTGAAACACTATAAATGCCACGCATTGTATAAATGTCAGGATCGTATTTACGATCTCTGTTTTCCATAAACAGCATGTCTTGTATATTGGTTTCTTTGACAGCATTATACTGCGGCTGATCAGCCGTAGCAGTTGCATCATCTGGGTTCTTAGGTCCTAAGTACTTGTGTACAAAGACGTCGGTACCTCCAACGGTAAACATCTCTGTTATAGTCTTATCTAAGAACGAATAATCTTTCCCTCTTTCGGGTTTGTATAAACTAAGTCTCGGCATAACAATAGTATTTATCGTAACGCATAAATACAATGTACGGAGAAGATACATGTCAACAAATATTAATACAAAAAAGCAAGAAGTTTACAAATACGTAGAACTTAGTCTTGGTGGCGGAATGATCGATATTGAACTCGATCCAGAACACTATGAAAGTGCTCTTAATACAGCATTAACTAGGTTTAGACAGCGTAGTGAAAACGCTGTTGAAGAATCGTACATCTTTTTGCCTACAGTAATTGATCAAAATGATTACGTATTACCAAACGAAATAATGGAAGTTAAAAAGATTTATAGACGTTCAATTGGTTCACGCACAGGTGGCGGCGATGGCGGTACATTATTTGAACCATTTAACATGGCATACACAAATACCTATCTTTTAGCAAGTAGTAATATGGGCGGACTTGCAACTTATAATGCATTTGCAGGATATCAAGAATTAGTAGGACGTATGTTTGGATCATTCATTGAATTTAAATGGAACAGATCAAATAAAAAACTTACAATCTTACAACGTGCTCGTGCAGAAGAAGAATTATTACTAGAGTGTTACAATTACAGACCAGACTTTGAATTATTAGATGACTATATGGCTGTACAATGGATCAAAGATTACACACTTGCAAAGTGTAAGTACATGCTAGGAGAAGCACGTAGTAAATTTGCTACTATTTCAGGCCCACAAGGTGGTAGCTCACTTAATGGTGATGCACTAAAAGCTGAAGCACAATCCGAAATGGAAAAACTTGATTCAGAAGTATCACTAGCAATGGCTGGCGGCGTTGGCTACGGCTTCACAATTGGCTAAAATAACACTTGACATCCGATAAATTATAACGTATAATATATTATAAATTAAGGATTCATTATGATTATTGGAATTTGTGGACTCATCAGTTGTGGTAAAGGTACAGTAGCAGACATTCTAGTCGACGAACACAACTTTAAAAAAATTAGTTTTGCAGATAAACTTAAAGATGCAGTATCTTTAATGTTTGATTGGCCACGTGATATGCTTGAAGGTGAAACCCCAGACAGTCGTTACTGGCGAGAACAAGAAGATAAATTTTGGACAGAAGAAACAGGACGTAGTGTAACTCCAAGATTAGTACTGCAAGAATTTGGTACTGATTGTATGCGTAATGGGTTCTATGACGGTATTTGGGTAAGTTTTGTAAAAAAGACTATTGTTGATAATCCTAATACAAATTTTGTTATTCCTGATGTACGTTTTGAAAATGAAGTAGAAGTTATTAAAGGTATGGGTGGTAAAGTTTGGTGTGTTAAACGTGGGCCTGATCCTGTATGGTTTAGACAGTACCAAGACTTAGGCATTGAACCAACTGACATACACCCTAGCGAATGGCGCTGGGCAAAAGCATCATTTGAACACAATATTTACAATGAAGGAACTATTGAAGATCTTAAAAGTCAGGTAAAAGGTCGCCTTGTTTCCACTTTGCGCCTTGCTTCTGCATCACCCGCTGACAGTTTGCACAGATAGTTTTTAAATTACTCCGCAAAGTATTATTAAGATCACCATCAATATGATAAACATTAAACTGTTCTTTATGTTTACTATGATAGCTACATTTTTCACAAGTATCTAACTGTCTATAACCAGCACGATGCCATTTAGGTATACCCCACATCTTTCTACCATGATGTAAACAAGTATCACACTGCTTACGATAAAACGTTTTACCGTTCTTTTTATAGTTTACAGCCGCAGGTCTATATCCGCATTCGCATAAAGGTCTCATATTGTATTTACCTCACCTTTGTGGTACCTTTTTATAGGGGTTTTGCTATATGTTTTTGAAGAAATCATATAAATACTTTTAACAGTTGTTATAACAGGAGAACTTAAATGGCTTTAATATCACCAGGTGTACAAGTTAGCGTAATTGACGAGAGTTTTTACACACCAGCAGAACCAGGTACTACTCCAATGCTTTTTGTTGTTTCAAAACAAGACAAACAAAACGCGGCAGGAACAGGTACAGCAAGAGGTACAATAAAGGCAAACGCCGGAGTACCATTTTTAATTACATCACAAAGAGATTTATCAGACACGTTCGGAGATCCATACTTCCAAACAGATGCTAGTAACAATCCAGTAAATGGCGGCGAACTAAACGAATACGGTTTACAAGCGGCATATTCATACTTGGGTGTTAGTAACAGAGCATTTGTTGTAAGAGCAGATGTTGATCTAGACGAATTGAGTCCAAGTGCAAGTGCTCCAGCGGCAAATCCAGCAAATGGAACATACTGGTTTGACACAGCATTAACCAAATACGGAATATTTGAATGGAACGGCAATATCGTAACTGTTACTGGTGGACAGTCATTTACAAATAAAACTCCAATTGTTATTACAAATAAAGTAAACCTAGTTGGAGCTGTAAACACAGGTGCTCCTAAAGGTGCAGTAGGCGCAGTAGGCGACTATGCAGTAGTTACAACTACTACTACTAATAAAGTATACTACAAAAATTCATCAGGTGCATGGGTTAAAGTAGGAACAGCTGATTGGGTCAAAAGTTGGCCAACTGTAACAGGTACAGCAACAGGTACTCATACAGCAGGACACACTATCAATATCAATGGCACACCTTTAGCGTCATCAGGATCAGGCACTAGATCAGTTGCACAGTATGCGGCTGATATTACAGGCGCAGGTATTACCGGTGTTAGTGCAAGTGCTATAGACGGAAAATTACACATCTTTGGTGACGGTTCAAATACAACTGACGGTTCAACAGATGATGACGGTGCGATTGCTATTTCAGCAGGTGCTTCAGGTACACTACTAGCAGACTTAGGTCTAACAGCAGGAACTTACTATTCACCAGCATACGAAATTGCTCCACATACAGCAGTTCCAGGATTTAAAACAGCTGATACAAAAACAAGACCTACAGGAAGTGTTTGGTTTAAAACAACTGACGCTAATTTAGGTGTACAAATGAAAGTTAAAGCATTCAATAGTACTACTAAGTTGTGGGAAGACAAACCAGCTCCTGTTTATAAGACACACCAAGCGGCTATCTTTAATTTAGATAAAACTACTGGTGGACTTGGACTTTCATTAGGTCAATTATATGTACAAGCACATACTACTGAAGCAGAAAACGAAGAGTTTGACTTTACAATTTTTGCAAGAAATAGTTCAACAGCAACTTCAATTACATCAAGTGCAGTAGCTACACAGTTAAACAGTCAGTCATATGGATTTACAATGTCAGAAAGCATTGTTGCACAAGCGGCTATGTCAACTGGTAAAGCATTAACTATTACAGCAACAGGAGCGGCAAGTGACGCAGACTTAATTGCAGATGCAATTAACGCGGCAGGCTTTGTTAATATTGTTGCAAGTGTAGATGCAAGTAACAGAGTTATTGTCCAGCACAACGATGGCGGAGAAATCCACATTAAAGATACAAACGGTGCATTAGGATTAATTGGCTTTGCGGCATTTAATTATACAACAAAAGCAGGTACAGCAAACTTATATGCGGCACCAACAGGTGATAGTGTGTACGACTTCCATGCTTCAAACTGGAAGATCTTAACACAAACTGCAAGTGCAAACGCTCCAACAGCATTAACAACTGATGGTGCATTATGGTACAACAGTATTGTTGACGAAGTTGATATTATGGTACACAATGGTACTACATGGAAAGGTTACCAAAACGTTTACGCTTCAGCTGATCCATTAGGGCCAATTGTTAGTGCTACAGAACCAACTACACAACAAGACGGTTCATCTGCATTAGTAACAGGTGACATTTGGGTATCAACAGCAGACTTAGAAAACTATCCACAAGTACACAAATATAACGCAGATCTTCAAAAATGGTTAGCATTAGACGAAGGTGATCAAACTTCAGAAGATGGTATTTTGTTTTCAGATGCACGTTATGGTACAAGTGGCGGAACAGCTACACTAGCACCAAGCGGAACTATTGCAGAACTGTTAGTTAGTGATCATTTAGACACCGACGCACCAGATCCTGCACTATATCCAAAAGGTATGTTGCTTTGGAACTTACGTAGAAGCGGATTTAACGTTAAGAAATTTGTACGTAACAAAGTAGATGTAACTGCTAAAAATATTAGAATGGGCGATGTGAGTATGGCTACTTACTATCCACATAGATGGGTAACTGAGTCAGCTAACCAAGTTGATGGCGCAGGTAGCTTTGGACGTAAAGCACAGCGTAAGGTCATTATCCAAGCGTTGCAAGCAATGGTTAATAGTAATCAAGACATTAGAGATGATGAGTCAAGATTATTTAACGTAATGGCGGCTCCAGGATATTCAGAACTAATTAATGAAATGGTTGCACTAAACAATGATAGAGGCCTAACAGCATTTATCGTAGGTGACAGTCCGTTTAGATTAAAAAGCGATGGCACTACACTTAACAACTGGGGTGCAAATACTGCATTAGCTGTTGAAGATAATGATAACGGTGCTGTTACTAGAGACGAATATTTAGGTATGTTCTACCCGAGCTTGTTTACAAGTGATAACGCAGGTAACAACGTTGTTGTTCCACCAAGTCACGGTATCCTAAGAACACTAGCATTAAGCGATCAAGTATCGTTTCCATGGTTTGCTCCAGCAGGAACAAGACGTGGTGGAATTACAAATGCAAGTGCCGCAGGTTACATTGATGCAGAAGGCGAATTTAAGTCAATTGCATTAAACGAAGGACAGCGTGATACACTTTATGCTAATAACATTAACCCAATTACATTCTTAACAGGAGCAGGACTTGTTAACTTTGGTCAAAAGACTAGAGCAAAGAACGCAAGTGCATTAGATAGAATCAACGTAGCAAGACTAGTAATTTACTTGAGATCACAACTTAAGAAACTTGCTAAACCTTACATCTTTGAGCCAAATGATAAAATCACACGTGATGAGATCAAGGCACAAGCAGATAGCTTAATGCTAGAGCTAGTATCACAAAGAGCGTTATATGACTTCCTAGTTGTATGTGATGAGTCTAACAATACTCCAAGTAGAATTGATAGAAACGAGCTGTATTTGGATATTGCTATTGAACCAGTTAAAGCAGTTGAGTTTATATACATTCCACTGAGATTGAAAAACACTGGTGAAATTAGTGGACTATAATCAGATAAATAAAAGTAACAGGAGCATATAATGGCAATTTCAACACTTTCAAAATTAACAGTACCACTAGATAGTAACGCAAGTGCATCTAATCAAGGTTTGTTAATGCCCAAACTACAGTATCGCTTTAGAGTGAGCTTAGAGAACTTTGGTGTATCGAGTCCGTCAACAGAGCTAACAAAACAAGTTATGGACGTAACAAGACCTAACGTTAGTTTTGATCAAATGACGGTTGATATTTACAACTCCAGAGTTTATCTAGCTGGTAAGCATACTTGGGAACCAATTACAATTAACTTGCGTGAAGATGTTAGCAACAACGTACAGAAAATGGTTGGTGAACAACTTCAGAAACAGTTTGATTTCTTTGAACAGTCAAGTGCGGCAAGTGGTGCAGACTACAAGTTTGTTACTAGAATTGAAATACTTGACGGTGGTAACGGAGCGAATGCGGCAAGCGTATTAGAAACATTTGAACTATACGGTTGTTACTTAGAAAGTACTAACTACAATACACTAAACTATGCAACTTCAGAAGTTGTAACAATAGCGTTAACAGTTAGATACGACAATGCAATCCAATCACCACAAGGTACTGGTATTGGTACAGCAGTAGGTAGAACTATTAATACTGCTATTACCGGTGGCGGCGCAATCTAAACTAAACAAAATTTAAATTAAGGGGCATTTATGTCCCTTTTTTATGACTATATTATCTGCCCACTTTATTCAAAAGGATAAATATTAGTATGAGCTTTTTAAACGGATTTTTAGACAACGTTGTATCTGGGGCATTGAGTCCAAAAGGCAACCTCGCAGACTATCAACATGGTGCAAGACTGTATGTTGACGATAGTCATAGATTAGCACCAAAAGTAAAGTTTCTTTACCACGTTACATTTAATATTAACGCAGAAGCGGCCGCAGTTATTCCGCAACTAAGAGAGAAACATTTAAATGAACTTAATATGCTTGTTAAGTCAGTACAGTTACCTGCATATAACATTCAAACAGATGTAAAACATCAGTACAATAGAAAACGAGTTGTACAAAAACGTATTGATTATCAACCAGTTCAAATAGTTATGCACGATGATAACATGGGTGTTACTACAGCAATGTGGGAAGCATATTATAGATACTATTATAGAGACGGTAATTATTCAGCAACTAAACCTGCAGGAGCACCAGAATCTGGATCAGCAATACCTGAATACAATAGAGGGAATGTATTCGGCGGCAACAATGATAAACAATACAGATACGGTTTTGATAATGATAGTGGAGCACCATTCTTTGATAGTATTACTATTAGTCAAATGGCTCGAAAGAATTATACCTCGTTTCAATTAATTAATCCAATTATATCTGGTTGGCAACACGACACTATGGACAATAGCGTAAGTGATCCTGTGGCAAATACAATGACAGTCGAGTACGAAACTGTGCATTATAGTAGAGGCCCAATTGGAAACGGCGGACCTAAAGGTTTTGCAGAAGAACATTATGATAAAACACCAAGTCCAAACTCATTAGCAGGAGGTGGTGCGGCGAGTCTATTAGGAATAGGCGGCGTACTAGCAGGAGGTATGGGTGTGTTAGATGATATTACAGGCGGCACTGCTAACTTTGGTACAGTCCTAAAAGCGGCAAATATTTTACAAAATGCAGGCGGATTAAATGCCGCTGGTGTAAAAGGTGAATTATTAGGTAGCGTTGTTAGTAGTATTGGAAAAACAGCAGGCATTGATGTAAGTGGAGTTGCAGGGGTTATGACACCCAACGGTGGCGCTGGATCAGGTGCATTAAAAACATTAGGAATAGCGGCGGCAGTAGTAGCTGGCGGTAACCTTTTAGCAAACTCGGGAGCATCGGGAGCAGTATCAAGTAAAATAGCTGGTTTAGTAAGTGCTAACGCTCCAACAGGACCTAGAAAAGAAGCACCACAATTCGACGGGGGAACATAATATGGATAAATTACAATTAAATTTACCAAAAAAAGAAAATAATTCAAGTGCAAGCGATGTAAAAAGATATTTCAATACTTATTACCAAAAGCAACTTGCATATCCAAGTAACGAAGTAGATGCTGTAATAGGATTTTTAGAATCAAAAGGTTTTGACAAGTCAGCGGCGCAATCAACTGGCGCAATCTTACTACAACAAGCAAAAATAGATAATGTTAAGATATTTGAACTATTAGATACATTAGGTAACCTAGACAAACTACAGCTAAGTTATGCTGTTGCAACTGTACTAAACTTTAATAGACAAAAAATTAGCACACTCGGATTTAGAGTACCTAATACAACTACTCCGTTAGAAGCAAGAAACATAATGGGGTAACCCATGGGACGTTTTGCACAAGGTAAATTCGAATCTAAAAATCCAAGCAAATATGTAGGACGTAAAACGCCAACTTATCGTAGTAGTTGGGAATTTGCATTTATGAAATTTTGTGACGAAAATCCTTCTATACAAGCATGGGCAAGCGAAGCAGTAAAAATTCCATATAGAAATCCCTTAACAGGTAAACATACAATATATGTACCTGATTTTTTCATACAATATAAGACAAAAAAAGGTAAAAATATGGTTGAGCTTATAGAAGTAAAGCCTAATAACCAAACTACTATGGAATCAGCTGGAAAGTCTAGACATAATCAAGCACACGTAGCATTAAATATGGCAAAGTGGGAAGCCGCAAGGGCATATTGTAAGTCTAAAGGACTTACTTTTAGAGTGGTGACAGAAAAGGATATGTTCCACAACGGAAAACGATAAATAATAGTAGCAGTTAATGTGAGTATATAATGACAAAGAAATTAGAAGAACTTCTTGATTTACCTGATAGTAAAGAAATTATCAAACAAGATCAGAAAAAAGACAAAAAAGATGTTGTAGCTCAACAGAACGAAACTCTAAGAGACATTGCAGAGTTTGACAAAATAGCGGCCGCACTACCAGCAGTAAAAGGCTTAGGTGAAATGGCTGATACAGAGTTAAATGATATTGCTCAAAAAGCAATGGATGCATACGATGATCTAATGGATTTGGGCATGAACGTTGAGTCAAGATACTCAGGAAGAGTCTTTGAAGTAGCAGGCGGAATGCTTAAAACATCGCTCGATGCTAAAGTTGCAAAGATGGATAAGAAACTCAAAATGATTGAACTACAACTTAAGAAAGAAAAGTTAGATAAAGACGGCAGACCAGACGACGAGCTAATACAAGGCGAAGGTTATATAGTCACAGACCGTAATAGTTTACTCGAAAAACTTAAGAATATGGATAAATAATTTAATAAGGACGGAAACATGTTTACAAATTACCTAGCAGAAGCGAAAAAAATATACGAATTTAACATTGGAATAGCAGGTGAACTACCAGAGAACTGTGCTGATAGTTTAGAAACATGCTTGAATCGTTATAGCGTAGCATCAATGAGCGCCGGCAAAAAGACGCCAATCCAAGAAAGACCATTAGATTTCCCACAACTCAGTAATTGCGAAGTTACATATTACGAAGCAGGATTAAACTATCCTACTACACCACAGGTGTTAAGCGAATATATTGCACAATGTTGCGATATTGACAGAGCTAACATTATTGTACGTAATGTAAATGAGCCACAAGAAATTTACCAGAATATCAAAGATGATGGTGCATACGAAATTAAATTAGAAACAGAAGATATGGGCGGAGATTCAGCACAAGACGATGTTGGTGGAAACCGCGTTATGTCACTGTTAAAAGAACTTGAAACAGCTAGATCAGAGCGTGAAAATGATCCGTTACAAGATGTTAAACCAGGTGAAGGCGCAGATATCACCGACAAGGAAAATACTGTATCACCAGTAGGGAGCAAATAATGAACCTTAAAGACATGATTGCTAAAATGGACGCTATTGACGCTCCTAGCAAAAAACAAGAATTAAAAGAATCAGCATCAATGAATATTTCAATGACAGCAGACGATGCTGGACAAGTTGGACAACTAATGAATATGATGCGTAATGCAGGTATGTCACCAGAAAAAGTTAGTGATAAACCACTAACACCAAGAATGGATATGGAAAAGCATATGAAAGCATTAGGTGCAATGGACGATGATCCAAGCATTCCAGGCAAAGATGATGTTCCAGGAGACATGGACCTAAAAGCAGGTATGCTTGGCACAGGATTAAAAGCAACTGGCGGAGCAGTAGCCGCAGATGCACTAGATAAAGCAACAGGCGGCGTAGCATCAGACTTTATATCCACAGGTGCAGGCGCACTTGCTGATTTAGTAGTACCAGGATCAAGTGCTATTGTTAAACCAATTGCAAAACAATTTGGAGCTGGAGCAATAGGTGCAGGTGCTGGAGCAATGACTGACGATGCTGAAAACGACGACACAAGAATTGAAGGCGACTACGCTAACTCACCAGAAGAAGAATATTCACCACACACTGATGTAATCAAAGGTGGAAATGATCTTAACAAATCTAAAAAATCTTATCCAAAAGTAGCAGGCGGTGATAATCCAATGGCACTAGCAAGTAAGATTAAAGAAGAGCTTTCTACATTATACAAAGAGTACACAGGCGAATCAACTAATGAAGAAGTTGAAGTTACAGATAAAATGCGTGGAGAAATTGATTATTGGATTGAAAAATTTTCCAAGTACATGGGTGGTAACGGAGACACATTACCAGAAGGTTATATGCAGTGGGCATTGAACTCAGGTATTGCTACAGACTTTGTTGAACAAAATGAGGCTAAAGCAATGAGGGAAAAATACGGCGAAGATGAATTTGAAAATGATCCGATGTCAGAAAAATTTCAAAACGAAATGCCAATTACAAAAGCATGTTTAGAAATGATTGAAGAAATTACAGGCGATGATGACATTGATACAAATGCAAGAATGATTGACACAGTAATGAATGATGACGGCAATGAACCAAATACAATCAAAGTTCGACCTGGTGACGCTGATGAATCAACAGAACTTGATAGAATCAAAGAACTTGCTGGTGCAAGTATTGACGAAACATATGATGACGATAATGCTGAGGAGAATAATTAAATGGTAGCTATAGCAAGAAAAACAGGATCATTACAAGTAGCGGCTGGTACAGTATATACTACAGGAGCAAAATCATTTAAAATTTTAGTTAAAATTGCAAACGGTACAGCAGTTGATCTAAGAGCAGAAGATGATGCTGAGAATTCAGGTGCAACTCCTCCTGTCATAGTTGTTGAAACAGTAGAAGCTATTGTTAGAGAAATTAATCCTTTAGTGTATATGACTACTAACGACAACAGTGGTACAATGACTGTAGTATGTGATTCAAATGCAACTGCTGGTGATTTACAAGCACGTATTAGAACAATCGGAACAGCGTCGAACTATCCAACTAGCACAGTAACAGCAGTTGGACCAAATACAATTGACACTAGTGGGTCACTAGTAACAGCGGCCGCAACATTGACGGCTACCTAAGATGCGTGATTTACTGGAAAAACTAGATAGTATTAGCACACCAGTTAACGAACAGGCAAGTGTTAACATTAACATGAACGCAGAAACTCCTAACGAAGTTGCTGAACTAATGCAAATA